>JAEEGL016331962.1_pt1 | contig 49438 bp, 57 predicted proteins | sample 9134231 | NCBI WGS metagenome assembly JAEEGL01 (sample SAMN16246548, study PRJNA631951) | gut metagenome | biome: gut microbiome; feature: rumen; material: fiber-attached | host: Bos | place: Iran: Karaj | collected 2018-10 | reverse complement strand
TCCGAAATGTACACCTGCGTTTAATAAATCTTCGAAATTTACTGCCATTTTAATTGGTGTTTTTGTTTACGTTCTACTTAAAATCAACTGCCGGGTAGCAAAGGGGCAAATCTCTTGCGCCAGTGGTCTCGTCAGTTTGGATACTAAACTAAAATTATCGCTTGCTGAACTGGAAGCGTTTGCGTGCGCCGGGACGACCGGGTTTCTTACGTTCAACGACGCGAGAGTCGCGACGGAGGAATCCCTCTTTCTTCAAAGCTACGCGGTCTTCGGGGTTGATTTCAACGAGGGCGCGGGCGATACCCAAGCGGATAGCCTCAGCCTGACCTTTGAAACCACCGCCGCATACGTTTACTTTTACGTCGTAGTTTTCAGCTTGGTTGATTTGAGCCAAAGCCTGAACTACTACTTGCTGAAACTGCGGCACTGTGAAGTACTCTTTGTAGTCTTTTCCGTTAACTTTGATTTCTCCTTTGCCGGGAGTTACGAAAACGCGCGCGATAGCGGCTTTTCTTCTGCCTACTTTGTTTGTATCTTTTGCCATGATTATCTAAGATCGTTTAAGTTGATGAGTTTGGGCTGCTGAGCCTCGTGGGGATGCTGCTCGCCCTGATAAACTTTAAGGTTGTTGCGCAAGATAGCGTCTCCGAGTTTGTTTTTGGGGAGCATACCTCTTACTGCCTTTTCAATAATGCGCTCTGGACCGGTAGCCTTTTTGAAGAAATCTTTTGCGATTTCGATTTTTTGGCCGCCCGGATAGAGAGAGTGGTGAACGTACTCTTTCTGAGCCCATTTGTTGCCTGTTAATCTAATTTTTTCTGCGTTGATGACGATAATGTTGTCGCCGCAGTCTACATGCGGTGTGTACGAGGCTTTGTATTTGCCTCTCAACAGCATGGCCACTTTGGATGCGAAACGACCCAAAGTCTGGTTGGTCGCGTCTACCAAGAGCCACTCTTTCTGTACGGTAGCCTTGTTGAGCGATACTGTTTTGTAACTTAATGAATCCACTTTTTTTAACTTTTAAAATTTAACTTATTAATTTCTAACTACTTCTATCTGAAGTATGGATAATAAATCGGACGTGCAAAATTATGGATAATATTTTTAACTGAAAAATGTTTTTTGCATTTTTTTAATGATAAATATAAAAAAACGTCTGGAACCAACACTTAAAATGCTGATTTCAGACGTTGATAATTTTGGAGTTATGCTCCGTAAAATATTATGCAGCTACTCCTCCGCGCTCGGCGGCTTTGGGGTCGGGTCCATATTCATTGGGGCCAATAGTACCCTCGGTACAATACCATACAAGTAATATAATTCCTCCTACAAAGGGTATTAGGCCAAACAATAAATACCATCCGCTCTTACCTAAGTCATGAAGACGTCGAATAGATAAACCTAAGCTTGGCAAGAATACTCCTAGGCATATCAACCATGTAATGCTAAGAACTATGTATGCGATAGCTTCTGATTGGATTGCAAATACTAGGGCCATACTTACAATATACCAAGCGAAATAGAGAATCATATACCAAAGTGTAAACATCCAATATTCTTTACGTCTGGCTCGGCCATCAAAATCACAATAATGATTTTTCAAGATGTCTAAAAAATATTCTTTCATATTACCAAAAGTTAAAGGGTGAAACATTTATTAATTTTGACCAAATATAAGGATTTTTTTTAATTTAGCGAATTAGTTTTCCAACTTTTTTTTTAAAATTTTAACAAAAAAAACTATTTATAAAAAACAATTTGGTTAAATTTGCGTTTGTGTAATAAATACACAATGTAAAATACACACCTTATATATTATAGTAACCAAAACTTAAGTAATTATGATCATCAAGCACTTTACCGACAACGACTTGTACAAATTTACAATGCAATACGGAGCGGTTTCGCTGTTTCCGGCAGATTATGTACGCTACAAGTTTACCAACCGAGGCGGCGACGAGTTTCCGCAAGGCTTTGCCGAGGCACTCAGACAAGAAGTTGACTCAATGGCAGATTTGAAACTCACCAAAGAGGAGCACGAATTTTTGAAAACACGCTGCTACTACCTTCCGCCGGCGTATTTAGATTTTATGGCAGGATACCGATTTGACCCTAACGAGGTGAAAATCACTCAAGAAGGAGGAAAACTTGAAGTAATGATTGAAGGTTTGTGGTATCGCACCATATTGTGGGAAGTGCCTTTGATGGCAATTATTAGCGAACTATTCTTTAAGATGACGGGAGCCCTCCCCTACCCCAAGGAAAAACGTATGCAGATAGCCGACGAAAAGATGAAGCTATACAGCGATATGGGATTAAAGATAGCCGATTTTGGCACACGCCGCCGCTATTCGTTTGAAAACCACGACGATATTGTTGCCGCGCTCAGCCGCTATTCTACATCGGGATTTGTGGGCACAAGCAACGTTTACCTTGCTATGAAATACAACACCACCCCCATAGGCACTCACGCCCACGAATGGTTTATGTTTCACGCTGCCAAGTTCGGTTACAAGATTGCCAACAAGCTCGCATTAGAAAACTGGGTGAACGTATACCGTGGCGACCTTGGCATCGCACTTTCCGACACATTTACCACAGAGGTATTCTTCAGAGATTTCGACACTCTTTACGCAAAACTATTTGACGGAGTAAGGCACGACTCTGGCTCGCCCCTCGAATTTGCCGACAAAACCATCGAGCATTACAAAAAACTAAGAATCAATCCGTTGAGCAAGACCATAGTATTCTCCGACGCGCTCAATCCCGATATGGTAAAACAGATTGTAGATTACTGCAAAGGCAGAATAGGAATGTCGTTCGGCATTGGCACAAACTTTACCAACGATGTGGGAGTCAAGCCGTTGAATATGGTTATTAAAATAGATACTGTAAAGGTAAACGGAGCTTGGACCAAGGTAGTAAAACTATCCGACAACCCGATAAAGCACACGGGCGGCGTTGAAGCCGTTGACCTTGCAAAAAAATCATTGGGCATAAATTAAAAATCCCAAATATTCCTCGCAATCCAAAATACGAATATCGCCACCACCGCCATCAGAGTGCTGACATAGCTTTTGAGGGCGGAGGCGGTGCGGGGAAATTTTTGGAAAAAACGCTGGCTGTAGTGAGCCAAGAATAGCATTATTAAATAAGGTACAGATAAAAAAGCAAGCGCGTTTTGCTTAAAAGCCCCGAAGAAATCACCTTGCAATAAGTGATGGAGCGCACGTTGTGTGCCGCAGCCCGGACATTTGTAGCCCGTCAACACAAAAAATCCGCATTTCGGGAAAAGGCTTCCCTGTTGTTCGGGATCGAATACCGTATAAAAATAGATGCCCCCTGCGGCAAAAACCACCAAGAGGGCAATCAATAGAATATTATTTTTATTAATGTTCAACGTTTAGTACGTTTGTAAAGCGCCGGAGCCTGCTGCCACTACGATCATAATAATATAAATCAAGAAAAAGAGCCCCATGCCTATAAGTCCTATGAGCGACAGAGTTTTGGCGAGTTTGGCCTTTTTTTCTGCTTCGATATAATCGCCACGGTTGTAAGCCGAATCACACATCACCGCCATAACAATAGCAGCAATACCTAAAGGTTGACAAATCAAGGCACAAATAATAGAAATAATTAAATAGTTGTTTGGTTTTGGAGGTTTAACACCGTTGGATCCATCATTCGACTGATAAGAAGTTTGATACGAAGGTTGAGGCTCTTGCATAGTAGGCTGCTGATAAGCCACAGCAAGTCCAAGTTGAGTTTGCAAATCGGGCAACTGGCTAATCTGTTGCCAATTAGCCATTCCCTCAGCCCATACGTATGTATCAGGAGTTACCACTCCTCGCATTTGGTCTATTGATACGGGACCGTATTGCTGGTCGCCGTTTCGATAATAATACATTTTTTCCATTTTTCAGAGTTTTATTTGTTTTTACCAATATTAAACTAATTAGATATGCTATTAAACAATGCTGCAAAAAATAAAAATATAAAAGGAAAGATAGTTGTCAATATCCAAAAAACTACAAAAACTGCAGTTAACACAATTCCTACCAAAGCAAAATTTTTGGCACTCTTGGCTTTTTTTACAGCTCCCTCATAATCACCATTTTTGTAGCAAGTATCAGATTGCAAAGCCATAACCAAAGCTACTATACCAAATACCTGACAAAGCACAGCAGATATTATTGATATTATTAAATTATTGTCTGGCTTTGGAGGCATATTATTGTTATTCAAATTAACATAGCCTTGGTTAATTTCTGATTGATCCATATCTTTTGTCAAATTTATTAAAACAATATTGGAAGCACCTTGGGTTCTTCTAATAAAAGGTCTTTATTTAAAGACTTGATTTCTTCGATAGCCTTTTCGATTTGCTCAATGGTGCTTGAGGCAGTTTCGATAGAAAAGTCTGCAGTTTCGCCGCTAAAGCGGTTGTGGCTAACAGTTTCGATATTAATCTGCTGATTGCCAATAGCTGTGGTAATCAAGCCCGTAGTGCCGGGAAGATTTTTAGTCTTGAACGATACCAGATAGGGAAACTGAATTTTTTTGGCATCACCCAAAGAGAAATTGTTCTTTTCGGTGTAAGTATCCGACTGTCCGTGACGTGCAATAAACACAATATCAGACACAATCGACATAGCGGTTTCGCTGCTGCCTGCGCCCTTGCCAATAAAGAAATGAGTTTTGGAATATTCAGCATCAAGTTTCACAGCGTTAACAGCAAAGTTTACGCTTGAGAGAATATTGTCGTTTTTAACAGCCATCGGGCGGACGGTGGCAAACACCTGATTGCCTTCGCGTTTAGCCATACAGATAAGCTTGATAGAAGCGTTGATTTCAGAAGCAAAGTCAATGTCGTTTTTAGTAATATTCTGAATACCAATGCGTGCAAGCTGCTCCATCGACACATCGATACCAAAAGCAAGCTTAATCAAAAGGATAAGCTTGTGGCTTGCGTCGCCGCCGTTGATATCGAGCGATGGGTCTGCCTCGGCATATCCGTTTTGCTGAGCAAGTTTGAGAGCCGAATCAAAATCGAGACCCTTCTGCTGCATCTGTGTGAGGATATAGTTGCTTGTGCCGTTAAAGATACCGCACACCTCGTTGATAATGTCGCCGGTGAAGCTCTCTTTGATACCTTTTATAATAGGAATAGCTCCACACACAGCAGCCTCGTATCCGATTTTTACATTTTGTTTTTCTGCCTCCAGAAAAATATCCACGCCGCGCTCGGCAAGCAGGGCCTTGTTGGCAGTAACGAGGTTTTTGCCATTGTGCACCACGCCGAAACAGGTATCGTGAACAAAATTAGAAGTGCCGCCCATAGTCTCTACCACCACATCGATATCGGGGTCGGTAAGCACTTTTTGAATATTTTTGCCGGCATCTTCGCGGCTAACTTCAGAGCCACCGCCAATAAAATATTTTTTATCGAGTCCAAAACGCTGAATAGCGGCAGGCGGATTCAGCTCTGCTATATATTTAAGGTTAATTTCGCGGCCTGCACGTTTAGACAGCAGGTCTTTCTGTTCGGTAAGAATCTTGGCCACGCCCCCTCCTACGGTACCGCAGCCCAATATTGCAATATTTAACGGTTTCATTTATGTGTATAAAAATTAACGGTGCAATTTAATAATAATTTTTGGTAATAACGCTCATTGTGGGCAAAGTTTTTTTTAATAAAAAGGAAAATCTTTTTTTTGGTAAAAAAATTTTGTAGTTTAATTTATTAATTGTATATTGCAGTGTCAAAAAATTCAAGTGAGACCATAGCGAAATATCATTATTATCAACTATTTGCAAATTTTGATTATACAACAACTACTCAAACTCAAAACCGTTATGAAAAAATTAAATATCATAGCAGCCGCTATAATCATGCTTTTAACGATACCCGGATGCCGCAGCTCGATACAACATTCGGGATTAGAGACACAAAACACCGAAACAGAAACTGCAACATCGGTTGCCGACCAAGCAGCGTTGATTGATACTATCGACCAATATGTCAACACCATACGCGAAAACGGCGACCAGTTTGACTTTAAGCGTACCAAAATAGAAAACGGTTATGCCGTAGTGTGCACGCTCAATGGCGATGTGGTAAAGGTGTCGATACTCGACAGCATTGGCTGCAACACCGATTATTACATCCGCTCGTCGCGCCCAGTATTTATGAACCGCAATGTATTTTTTGATGTGGATTCGTCGTATATGGAAAGCGCATATTACATCGACGGCAACGTTTACAAGTATTTTTGCGATGGATTTGAAATAACAGACAAGGCCGCCGTGGATCAGATTTCGCTCTTAACCCACAACGACCTTGCATCAAAACTATAACTCACTAAAATCTTAATCAGCCCATAAGTCCGCCGGTGATGGCTATACATTCGCCGGTGATGTAAGCTGCTGCATCCGAAGCAAGGAAAGCAACAAGCTCAGCCACCTCGTTTGCCTCGCCAAAACGTCCGAGGGCGATAGTTTTTACGAGTTCCTCTTCGTTGAGACCTTCGGTCATATCTGTGCGGATAAAACCGGGAGCCACAGCGTTGACAGTGATATTCTTTTTGCCAACCTCTTTAGAGAGGGCTTTGGTGGCGGCGATGATAGCACCCTTGGATGCCGAATAGTTGGTTTGTCCTGGCAAGCCGATCAAGCCCGACACCGATGCCATATTGATAATACGTCCGTGTTTTTTGCGCACCATTTTTGACAGCACTGCACGGGTAACATTATAGAAACCGTTGATAGTGATAGTGGTAACGGCAGCCCAATCTTCTTTAGGCATAAGGGGCAAAAGGTTGTCTTTGCGTATGCCGGCGTTGTTTACAAGCACGTCGATATATTCGCCCTTGTTGTCGTTCATCCATTTTTCGATAGCGGCGGTGGTTTCGTCGTAGTTGGCAACGTCGAATTTAATTAATTCGCCCTCCTGTCCCGCCTGTTTGGTAAGTTCGAGTGTCTCTTGGGCTTTAGCCTCGTTCGACACATAGTTGATAAGCACCTTGTATCCTTGACTTGCAAGTTTGATGCAGATTGCGCGTCCAAGACCGCGGCTTCCTCCAGTTACTAATGCGTATTTCATATTGTTATGGTGTTAATAATAAAGTTCGTCTTCGTCGGCAAGAATATATTTGCGAGTGTAATACCATGTGGTAACAAGGCTGAGGGCAAATCCCATCACAACCATTACCAACAATGTGGTAGGAAATGCAGTAAGTGTAACCACGCCGTCAACAATTTTATCGATAAAATTAACGGTTATAGTAAATAATAAAATTGCAAACGCAATAGAAAACAACGATTGAAAAAATGCTCGTTTAAGATAAGGTTTGCTAATTTTCCAAGTGGTGGCACCAATAAGTTTTGATGTGCGGATGTCGAATCTATTGCCCGACATTTGCAGCCTAACGGTGTTACTAATAAAGATTATGGTGATAACCAGCAATATAAGACTTACCACAAACACAATAGAAGAAATTTTGTTGAGCACAGTGGTAGTATTGCGCCAAACATTGTGAGGGAAATTCACCTCGTCGACCACATTGTTGGTTTTGAGGCGTTTGCTCAGCGACCTCACACTGTCGATAGTGGCGTAATCGCTATTTAGCTTAACCTCTATGCGCGACAAAAGCGGATTTTTGCCATCGAGAATAGCCACAAAATCTTCGCCGAGCTCGTCTTTGAGTTCGTCGGCAGCATCGTCCTTGGATATAAACTTGCTATCGCGCACAAACGGATAGGTAGCCAGCTGCTTGCGAAATTGCTCGATAGAAGCAAGGCTGCTGTTGTCGTTTAAAGTGATGGTAAGTTTGATATTGCTGCGAAACATATCGCTAATATGCTGGGTATTAAACATCAGCATACAAAAAAGTCCCGACATATACAGCACCAACGCAATACACATTGTGGTGGATATGGTAGACATAAATAATTTGCGCCTATAAAACTTGTTTGCCGAAGGGCGCGGATTTTCTGTTTGTTCCATTTTTTTGATTCCTTGACGTTCCTTGTAGTAGTAATTTGTTGCAAATATAAACACATTTCTGTAAATTTGCGGCAAAAAGGTAAAAAATTATTTCCTTACCTTTGTAATAAATTATTAGTATTAGAAACTATGAGCAAAACAGCATTAATAACAGGCATCACAGGTCAAGACGGAGCATACTTGGCAGAGTTTCTGTTAAAAAAAGGATATATGGTACACGGAGTAAAACGCCGCAGTTCGCTTTTCAACACCGACCGTATCGACCATCTATATCAAGACCCACACGAGCAGAACCAAATGTTTAAACTCCATTACGGCGACCTCACCGACAGCACCAACCTCATCCGCATTGTGCAAGAAGTAAAACCCGACGAAATATACAACCTTGCCGCTATGAGCCACGTGGCAGTAAGTTTCGACACCCCTGAATATACCGCCAACGCCGACGGCTTAGGCACTCTGCGCCTGCTCGAAGCTATCCGCATACTCGGTTTAGAAAACCACACACGCATATACCAAGCCTCTACATCAGAGCTGTTTGGCAAAGTGCAGGCTGTGCCACAAAACGAAAAAACTCCATTCTACCCACGCTCGCCATACGCCGCCGCCAAGCTTTACGCATACTGGATAATGGTAAACTACCGCGAGGCTTACAACATATTTGCATCTAACGGAATACTCTTCAACCACGAATCACCCATCCGCGGCGAAACCTTCGTTACCCGCAAAATTACCCGCGCCGTTGCCCGCATTGCCCTCGGAATGCAAAAAGAAGTTTTTCTTGGCAACCTGAGCAGCAAACGCGACTGGGGACACGCCAAAGATTACGTTAAAGCTATGTGGATGATTTTGCAGCACTCAAAACCCGACGATTTTGTAATAGCCACAGGCATCACCACCGAAGTGCGCGAATTTGTGCGCATGGCTTTTGCCGAAACAGGAGTGAATGTAATATTTAAAGGTGTGGATGTTGACGAAATAGGCGTTGTTGACTCTATCAGCGACGACCCAAAATACCGCGACATTAAACAGCACGTACATGTTGGCGACGTTGTGGTAAAGGTAGACCCACGATATTTCCGCCCCACCGAAGTAGACCTATTGATTGGCGACAGCACCAAAGCCCGCACCGAACTCGGCTGGCAACCCGAATACGACCTTGCCAAGCTTTGCGCCGAAATGGTAAACTCCGACCTTAAACTTATGAAAAAAGACCGCTACTTGCACGAAGGCGGATTCAAAACTTTAAATTACTTTGAATAAACTACTGAATACCAATGAATAAAGATAGCAAAATATATGTAGCCGGCAATCGCGGACTTGTTGGCAGCGCCATTACAGCCGCATTGCGCAAAAAAGGATACAACAATCTTGTGTTTACTCCTCACGCACAATACGACCTCATCGACACCAAAACCGTTGAGGCATTTTTTGAAAAAGAGCGTCCCGAATATGTGTTTCAATCAGCCGCTCATGTGGGCGGAATTATTGCAAACCTCACCTACCGTGCCGACTTTATCTATCAAAACCTTATGATAGAAACCAACATTATCAACTCGGCATACAAATACGGAGCTAAAAAACTGCTCTTTCTCGGGTCAAGCTGCATCTACCCCAAGAATCCTCCGCAGCCAATGACCGAAGATGTGCTGCTAACATCCGAACTTGAATACACCAACGAGCCTTACGCCCTGAGCAAGATAGCAGGCATAAAACTCTGCGAAAGTTACAACCTGCAATACGGCACCAACTTTATATCCGTTATGCCCACCAACCTCTACGGACCTAACGACAATTATAATCTTGAAACCTCGCACGTATTGCCCGCAATGATACGCAAGTTTCACCTTGCCAAATGCCTCGAAAACAACGATATGGAAGCCATCAAACGCGACCTCAACCGCCGTCCTATCGAAGGCGTCAGCGGTGCATCTCCCCTACCCCAGCAGTTAGACATTATTAAAAAATACGGAATCTCTGGCATAGGCAACGATGCCACAGTAGAACTTTGGGGCGACGGATCTCCACGTCGCGAATTTCTTCATTCGCAAGACCTTGGCGAGGCGTGCGTGTTCCTTATGGAAAACGTTGATTTTTCAGATATTCTTAGCAAACAGTTTAATATCAGCGATTTTAGCGTACCTTACACCAAAACCGAAGTGCGCAACACACATATTAATATAGGCACCGGCAAAGACCTCACCATAGCCGAACTTGCATCTATGGTGCAAAAAACCGTGGGCTTTACCGGCAAAGTAGTTTGGAACTCGTCGAAACCCAACGGCACGCCGCAAAAACTATTAGACGTATCAAAACTTGAAAAACTCGGCTGGAAATATAGCATAGAACTAAACGACGGCATAGCAACAAGTTACCACAATTATCTAAACGAAGAGGTGAAATAATAAAAGCGATTTAGCATTTTTTAATTTTCGATTAATAATTTTTTAACTAACTTTGCCGAATAAATACAAGGACAAAAATGGCAAAAGAAAAGAAACAAAGAGACAGTTATAAAATAATACTTTACAACGAAACCACGCTTCACGAAACCACCTCGTTTCGTGTTAATATGGTAAACCTTGTGGCATACGCAGGCGGAGTGATAATATTGATAGCGATACTTACCGCCCTGCTATTTATCTACACTCCGCTAAATGCATTTTTGCCAAAGCACGAAGACGAAGAGATGAAGTGGACACTCACTGCCAATGCCAAACGCATGGACAGTATCAATACAGTATTGCTGCAGCGTCAAGAGTATTTTTCTAAGATACACAACATAATGAACGGTCGCAATTTTGACGAAAGCGCCGAAAACGAAGACACCACCACAATAGAGCGTCAGCATGCCGACTTTACCAAATCTAAACACGACAGCATTGTGCGCATACTTATTGAAGAAGAAACTCAACAGACACTTGCGCTCATCAACTCTTCGGGCAAAGAAAAATACAAAAGGCACAATTTCTTTTTGCCTGTGCACGGCACGCTTACATCTAAATTCAACCCCGAAATCAAACACTGGGGCATAGACATCGCCGCCAAAGAAGACGAACCGATACTTGCCACACTGTCGGGCACTGTGATACTTGCCACTTGGACTATCGAAACCGGAAACACAATACAAATTCAGCACGAAGACAACCTTATTTCTATCTACAAGCACAATTCGGTATTGCTGAAAAAAGCTGGCGACAAAGTGGAAGCCGGCGACCCGATTGCCATTATTGGAAACTCGGGCGAATTTACCTCCGGCACTCACCTTCACTTTGAAATCTGGCACGACGGCATACCTGTCAACCCCGAAGACTACGTAATTTTTCCGCAATGAAAAGAAGAATAGCTATTTTGGGCTCTACCGGAAGCATTGGTACGCAGACCCTCGATGTTATAGAACGCAATCCTGATAAATTTGAGGCAGAGATACTTACAGCCGGCACTAATTGGGAACTTTTGGTGCAGCAGGCTATCAAGTTTTTGCCCAACGCCGTGGTTATTGCCGACGAATCAAAATATCAGCAAACCCGCGACGCTCTTAAAGATTATCCTGTAAAGGTGTTTACGGGCAGCAAATCTATTTCAGATGTTGTGGAGTTCGACACCGTGGATATGGTGGTGGCAGCAATGGTAGGCTATTCGGGATTGATACCCACTGTCAACGCTATACGCCACAAAAAACCCATCGCACTTGCCAACAAGGAGACCCTCGTGGCAGCGGGCAGCATCGTTATCCGCGAGGCAATGGAAAACCATGTGCCTATTCTGCCCGTCGATAGCGAACATTCGGCTATCTTCCAATCGCTTGTGGGCGAAGGCGACAACGAAGTGGAAAAAATTCTCCTCACTGCTTCGGGCGGACCATTCCGCGGACGAAATCACGAGTTTCTTGCCAAAGTAAAAAAAGAACAGGCATTGAAACATCCCAACTGGAATATGGGTGCTAAGGTAACAATCGACTCAGCCTCGCTGATGAACAAAGGATTAGAAACCATTGAGGCAATGCACCTATTCAATGTGCCTGTTGACAAGATAGAAGTGCTTGTGCATCCGCAGAGCATAGTACATTCGGGCGTGCAGTTTGTAGACGGCTCGGTAAAATTTCAGCTTGGCGTACCCGATATGCGATTGCCCATACAGTTTGCCATCGGTTATCCCGAAAGGCTCAAAAGCACATTTCCCCGTGTGGATTTCTTCTTGCTCAAAAGCCTGACATTTGAAAAGCCCGACCTCAACGTATTCCGCAATCTTGCCCTCGCTATGGAAGCCGCACGACGAGGAGGAAACCTTGCCTGCGCCATGAACGCCGCCAACGAAGTGGCTGTTAAGCGTTTTCTGCAAGATAAAATCGGTTTCTTAGAGATGTCAGACCTCATCGAAAACACCATGCAGAAAACTCCCTTTATCGCCAACCCATCGTTAGATGATATTATCAAAACTCACGCCGAGGCGGTGAGGATTGCGGAAAGCATTTAGCTATTCTTGTTGCTGGTCTTGATTTTTAGATTTTCTACTTCCGCTATAAAGTTCAAAACACTCTAACTTGCACTCAATAGCACCATTATAGAGTTTTACCTTACGCGAAGGATGAAGACCAAGGGTTTTGAGTGCGCCAAGGTTGCCGCTCAAAATCCACGCCTTGCTGTCGGTGTACGAGGCTTTGAGACGGTTGCCGATGTTTTTGTAAAAATCTACCATTTCGGCAGCATCTTCGAGACGCTCGCCGTAAGGAGGATTCATTATTACAAAAATATTGCGGAATTGCGCCTCGTTTTTAAAGAAATCCATACGGTCAAAGTCGATATAATCTTCTACACCAGCCTTGTCGGCATTGCGCGAAGCAGCGTCGAGAGCAGCTGGGTCGATATCGTAACCAATAATACGCACATCAGAATTGCGCTTGATAGCACTCTTAGCCTCTTTTTTAAGAGCCGACCAAATATCGTGGTTGTAATTGTTCCATTTTTCAAAAGCGAAACTGCGGAAAAGTCCTGGAGCAATGTTTCGAGCCATAAGGCAAGCCTCAATAGGGAAAGTACCCGAACCGCACATAGGGTCGAGAAGAGTTTGCTGAGCATCCCAACCGGCAATTTTGAGGATTCCTGCCGCCATCACCTCGTTGAGCGGGGCAAAAGTTTGACGCGCCTTATAACCGCGACGGCTCATTGGCACACCGGTGCTGTCGAGCGATACTATACACTCGCTATTATAAATATGGAGGTTGAACCTTATGTCGGGATATTCGGTATCCACATCGGGACGCTTGCCTCGACGGTCGCGGAAATAGTCGCAAATAGCATCCTTCATTTTTAGCGATGCATACTTGCTGTGGGTAAACACAGTTCCACTGGCAACTGGGTCGATAGCAAAAGTCTGATTAACAGTAAAATATTTTTCCCAATCAATCTTATAAATATTATTATAAAGAGCGCGTTCATCGTTGGCGTTAAACTTGGCAATAGGCACAAGCACCTTGAGGGCAGTTCTAAGCCAAAGATTGCATTTATAAAGTAGCTCATCGTCGCCACTAAACATCACAGCACGGTTAAGCACCGAGATATTTTTAGCTCCGAGGGCTTCAAGTTCGTCTTTAAGCACATTTTCCAGTCCGAAAAATGTAGTAGCAGTAATATCAAAAAGTTCCATTATATATTAGTCTAAATAATAAGTTTCGTTAACAACGTGCAGTTTTTCGCCCTCTTTGCGCGCACGATATTTTTTTAGAGGGTATTTAGAAGAGCCGCTCTGCACAGCACCCTGCAACAGTACGCTATATTGCGAATCGCAGTTTTTTTCGGTATCGGTATGGTAAAGGCAGTGAGTTTTTTCGTTGTAAATCAATGCAGTATGATTGCGACTTGCAGGGCAGGCACGATCGTAGGCGTAATATGTGGAGCAATCAAAATTATACAAGAAAATACCATTGTATCCACCTGTTACATAGCACCATCCGCCCGGATTTTGAAGTGCTGCAAAACGAGCATCGTCTAAGTAGACATAAAAATCCACACCCACTTCGGGCACAGGACTCTCGCTATGTTCGCAGCCCGAGAGAATAAACCCAAAAAATAAGGCTATATATAACAATTTAGTTTTCACAGCGTTTTATTTATTGTAATTTTGCTGCAAAATTATTAAATAAATTTCAGATGAAGGCATCATACATAAAAACTATATTTTTATCGTTAATAATACTCATTACGTCGCTGGGTGTGGCAGAGGCGCAAGGTCCCGACTTTGGCAAGTTTAGTCCGTCGGCTGATGTGGCACCACAAGGCAACCAGTATTCCAAAGACGGATTTTTGATAGAAAAAGGACTATCGAACAAGAAGAAAAAAAAGCTAAGCAAAAAATATAAGAAGAAAAAAGCCAAACACGAAAAAAAGGAAAAGAAAAAAGGCGAAAAGGCCGCCAAAAAAGCTGAAGAAAAAGCAATTAAGGATGCCATGAAAGCCGAAGAAGAGCTTGACGAAAACGGCGAGAAAAAACTTTCGAGAAAAGAGCAGAAAGCCCTTAAGAAGAAAGAAGAATCAGAAAGCGAAGAAGGCGAAGCCGTAGATAAAAAAGCCGAAAAAGCAAAAGCCAAGGCAGAAAAAGAAAAAGCCAAAGCCGAAAAAAAGAAAGCCAAAAAAGGTGGCAACCCCGACAGCGACGAAAACGACGTTCAAGAGCTTGACTCCGATTTTCGCAGCGAAGAAGAATTTGTAAGCGAAGGCGAAAGTCTTGAATTTGAAAACGAAGAACGCAAACCTGCCAAGGTAGAAGCGGAAGAGCCCGAAGAATTAGACAAAAAAGCCGCCAAAAAAGAAGCCAAGGAGGCAGCCAAAGAGAAGAAAAAGAAGAAAAAAGACCTCACACCCGAAGAACTCGAAAAACAAAAGAAAATAAAGAAAGCCACCAAAGAGTTCAAAAAAAATTCGGGCGACGGGCATATCGACCACGAAAAGATAGCCAAAAAGCGTGAAAAAGAGGCACAAAAAGAGCAGAAAGAAAAAGCAAAAAAAGAAGAGGAACTTAAGCTCTATGCCAAAGCAGCACAAGGCGAGGCTCTCAACGGAAAAGAAAAGAAAGACCTCAAACACGCAAAAAAAGCATACGATCGCAAACAAAAGAAAGACCGCATTGCCGAAGAAAAGCACTACAAAAAAGCTAAAAAGGCGCTTTTAGAAATTCAGGACAACAAAACCATGAAAAAAATGAAAAAGCACCACAAAGAAACCGACAAAAAAATGAAAGACAAATACAAGAAGAAAAAGAAACGCAACATATTCAAAAACTTTTTTAAATAATACTCAAAATGAACGGATCAGCATTCGCCAGCATTATGATTCTCATAATTGCGGCATTTATTGGAGGTATGGTATTCATACTCAAGAAAAACAAATCAGACGAAGAAGAAGAACGTCCGATTGAAAAGCAAGACCTCAACGATTTTGCAAACACAATCGATTCGATATCGCTTGAACGCGGTATGACCTTTGAAGAAAAAAAACGCCGCGCCGAAGAAAAAGCCGCCGAAGAAAAACGTCTTCAGGAGGTTAAATTTAAGAGCGACAACCCTATCAAAGAGATTCAGGCACGCAACCACATGCGCAAATCGCCCGCCGACGAATATTTTGAACGCATGAAACTTGCCGCCGCCGAGGTTATCAAACCAAAAAAATAACTAATAATGGGGGTTTGATTATTATGTATTATTTGTAACTTTGCAGCGTTTATAAACATTATTAGATGGACGCTACACGACAAAACAAAATAAGCCGCTTGGTACAAAAAGAGGCGGCTTCGTATTTTCTCACTCATCAAGGTGAGTATCCGGGAGCTATTATATCTGTTACCGAAGTGCGCGTTACGCCCGATTTAGACGAGGCTCGCATTTTCATTAGCATTTTCCCAACCAACTTACGCACAAAGGTTTTTGCCAAAATCACTGCCGACATTAAGCAGATAAGGTTTGAACTTGCTGCCAAAATGCGATATCAATTGCGACGCATTCCAAACCTATTGTTTATGCCCGACGATAGTCTCGACTACGCCGAGCGTATCGAACAACTGCTCAACAAAGACAAAAACCTTAACGCCAACTAAACAATGAAATACGACCCCGTAAAACGATCGCTCGGAAATGTGTTTAACAAAACTCCGTGGCTACGTAAAGTGTTTTACAAACTTCTTGATATTCTATTACTTAGAGCTTGGTATATAAAGCGCGAAATTAAGAAAATATATTCTAAACAACGCAGCAGCGAGGTAGCAGTTTTAGACGCCGGTTCGGGATTTGGTCAATACAGTTTTTTTATTTCATCGTATCTCCGTAAGGCTCAAGTGCTTGGAGTAGACGTTAAAGAAGAGCAAATAGAAGACTGCAATACGTTTTTTGCCAAAATAAAACGCAACGACCGCGTAAAATTTCAATATGCCGACCTCACCAAGTTTACCGACCCCGACAAATACAACCTTGTGCTTTCGGTAGACGTTATGGAGCATATCTTAGAAGACGAATTAGTATTTAAAAACCTCTGCACCAGCATGAAACAAGGCGGAGTGTTGCTAATTTCCACACCATCCGACCAAGGCGGCAGCGATGTTCACGACGAAGATGAACATTCTTTTATCGATGAGCATGTGCGCGACGGCTATAATATCGACGATATTGAACAGAAACTTCTCCGCGCCGGATTTTCAAAGGTAGAAAAACGTTATTCGTATGGCACACCCGGCAGCATCGCTTGGCGGTTGAGCATGAAATGGCCTATCTTGATGGTTAATTTTAGCAAACTGATGTTTTTGCTGCTGATACCATATTATATTATAGTGTTTCCATGGGCATTTTTGTTAGATTGGATCGACACTATTACTGAGCACCGCACCGGCACGGGACTTATTGTAAAAGCCACTAAATAAATCAATTATGAATATTCCGCTAATTATATCAAAACGCTATCTATTTGGCGGAAAAAGAAATTTGGTAAACATTATTACCAAAATTTCGATATTTGGCGTTGCGGGTATGACTGCAGCGTTAATTATCATATTATCAGTATTTAACGGATTTGATATGGTGGTGCGCGGACTTATGAATCAAGTAGACCCCGACTTAAAAATAGAATCTATCCGCGGCAAAACATTTTTGGTAGATAACATTCAAAAACAGCAAATTATAGCAATCGACGGCGTAAAGCATTTTGTAGAAAACATAGAAGAAACAGCCCTTTTTCAATACGAAAAGCACCAAAACATTTCGGTACTCAAAGGTGTAGATTCTAACTACGTGGCTTGCAACGGAGTAGCCGACAACACTTTTGTAGGCAGTTTTATTTTAAACGATGCCAATAATCAGCCAATGTGTGTTATAGGCAGCGATATTGCAGGCAAACTGCAAGTGATGGTAAATGGTTTTCATTACCTTCAAATCTATGTGCCAATACGCAACGAACGCATTTCGCTTGTTCCCGAAGAGGCTTTTCACCGTTCTATGGCAATGCCATCGGGTATATTTCACATTCATCAAGATTATGATTCTAAGTATGTTTACGTGCCAATCAACTTTGCCAGAGAACTGCTCAACTATGCTCCAAACGAGGTTTCGTCTATCGAAATATATTGCCACGATAATGCTCTACAAGAAACCATAGCATCAAAAATCCGCTCAATTCTTGGCGACAATTTTACAGTTAAAGACCGTTATCAGCAGCAAGACTTGCTCTACAAAATAATGAAAAGCGAAAAACTTTCGATCTTTGTAATGCTGATGTTTATTTTTATCATCGCCTCGTTTAATATAATAGGTGCGCTCACAATGCTCATCATCGACAAAAAAGGCGACATCGAAACCCTATCGCATCTTGGAGCCGACAATAATTTTATCCGCAAAATATTTGTAAACACAGGCAGGTTGATAACCATTATAGGCTCGGTTTCGGGAATGATATTTGGCATAGCATTATGCCTGATACAAAAGCACTTTGGCGTAATTGAGTTTCCCGAAGGGTCGTTCATTATCGACTCTTATCCCGTTGACATCAGATATTGGGATATATTGGTGTCGTTTGCTGCAGTTATAATTATAGGTTTTGTGGCGTCGATAATACCCGCCCGCCGAATCAAATAACCCTACAACTCATTATCAGCAAACTCTTTAACAGCTGCATCAAAAGCCTTAGCTCCATTGCGATAATCGGGGAAAAGGTCGTAAGTGCGTTCTATTATGGCATCGATATGCGTTCCATAGTCAAAAACTACATTCTTAAATACATTAACGTTGATATCCATACGCTTAACCTCATCAAATTTCACATCTGCAAAGCCAACTACATCAGGGGCAGAAGGCGAAAACTCAAAATCGCAGCCGTCTAACTTAGTGTCGGGAGGCAAAGGAGTTTTAACAAAGGCTTCAAATGGGCAATCTACACCACTAATATTCAAAAACATAGATTTAGTAAAGTTTTTTAAATACACACTTGACTTGGGTATAGTTTGATTCACCGCCTCCACAATAGCAGCCTCATCGCAATTATTAATAGCTACTATATAAAAGGTGTCGCCACGGTTGATAAGCCAAATTTCTGATTCGCCCAAAGGAATCAACAAAGTTTTATTAACAGGTGAAAAACGTATAGGACTTTCCATTATGGCAATAGGCTTAGAACCAATTACGGGAGAAGCTTTTTGGTCGAGCACCACATTACCGCCGTTAGCCTTAACTGTGCGGGCAAGCGAAATCCACAAACGTGAGTAATTAACACGATAGGCAGGGGCAGATTTCAACACAAGGCCGTTAGCCAACCGCAAATCATTGCGCAACACATCCGACAAATCGTCCTTAGCATTGCTACCAAACGAAAACCACGACAACAATCCGCCTTTTGCAGCAATGTACGCTTTTTCGGGATAAATAATATTTGGAGCAATACGGCTGAGCAGCACTGCCGATGCAAGCTGTTCGGTATTTTTTACAAAGGTTACGTAACGAAAACCACTTTTAACAATTTTTTGCTGAATCCGCACATCCACGGGTTCTTTTTTGATAACCGCTCCAAACATATCGCTGAGCGGTGTGTAACGGCTATTTGTTTCCATCTGTTTTTAAAAAATTGTGAAATCCGTATTATCGCGGCATTTTGTTTACCTATAAATGCCGTTTTTTTGTTTTCTTTGCCAAAAATATCAAAAATTACTCAATTAAGATGAATATTATTAAAAACAAATTAATATTTCTGTTAAAAATTGCCCTTGTATCTTCTATGATTTCGGCATTAATGTTTTCGTGTGCCCAAATGGGAACTATCAATGGAGGTGATGAAGACGAAGACCCGCCGCGTTTAAAAAAATCCAAACCCAAAATATATTCGGGCGACTTTCACAAAAAAAAGGTAAAGATGAAATACGACGAATACTTTACCCTCGAAAAAAACGACCAAAAGTTTCTGATGTCGCCGCCTCAGTTAGAAAAAGACCCCAAGATTAAAGTCCACGGCAAAAAAATAATTGTAAAATTCAAAGAGCCTCTGCGCGACGATACTACATACACATTGCAATTTTTCGACTGCATTCAAGATTATCACGAAGGCAACCACGAAGAAGATGTTGACTTTGTGTTTTCTACAGGTGCTGTATGCGATAGTTTTGCCATTAGTGGCACTGTGCGCGATGCCGAATCTCTTGCCAAAGAACAAGATATACTTGTGGGCATATACACCGAAAGTGTTTTTGACGAAGATTCGTGTTTTCTAAAATACAAGCCTAATTACATCACACGCACCGACACAGCAGGACGTTTTAAAGTTAAAAACATTGCTCCGGGACGATACAAGATATTTGTACTCAAAGATATAAACGAAAGCCGCAAGTTTGATGTTGAAGACGAAAAAATTGCATTTCTCAATACCGTTATAGTGCCCGAAGCACAAACACTCACAAAAATTGACTCACTCACTGCCGGCACAGTACTCCACTCAGGAAAGCCTGGTCACAAAATTATCGACACACTACAAAACGACACAGTTATTATTCAAAACATCCTTTACACCACGCCAAACAACGTTAACCTATTTACATTTAATCAAATCAAAACTGTTCAATATATATCCGAACGTCAACGCGACCTCCGCACAAGATTTTTACTCGTTTTTAACAAGCCCGTTGGCAACGATACAGTATTGCTCTCCTACGTACAAGACACACTTACCTCGCCCAAGATGATTTACGATTTTAACTATCATCGCGACAGCTTGAATGTTTGGTTGTTAGATACTGCCGATGTGCGCAACGACACACTCGAACTCCGAGTTACGTTTTCTACCATCGACTCGCTTCAAAACCCCATCACCGAAACCGACACTATCCGTCTGCGCTACTCGGTAAAAAAAGCTAAAGCTGGCGACAAAAATTCAAAACAGAAAAAAGACGAGAAAAAATCGATGGTTGATTCTTTGAACTTTTTGGTTAAATCTAATTTCAATGGAGAATTTGACCAAAACGGATTGGCAAGTATCCAAATTCCGATTCCAACTATCAAAATGGATACTTCTAAAATTCATATTTACCAACTCAAAGACTCTACTTTCGACGACGACATGAATCAAAAACTCCTCAAAGCCATGAGGTTAGATAGTGCGCATTTTCGTCTGATATTTAAACGAGGCATCAAAGACGACATTATCTTCTACCCCACCGACACTGTGGTTGATAAAAATTGGTTTTCTGCCACTTACAGTCAAGATCGCGATACGGTAGATATTACCATCAACGACACTGCCATGGTTAAGAAAGGTCGTTTTAAAAATATGCTAAAATATTACAACGAATACTATCTTGACGAAGTACAGAAACTCCGCGACACTGTTCCCACAGCCATAATTTCGCAAAAAATAATATCTTATAACCGACCCTCACGCGATAGCATAATAGTGGTGTTAGAAAAAAATCCTCCACGCGATATTGATGTTTCAACAATCAATGTTACAACCACATACAGTCCATGGACAGATGTTATAAAAGACAAAAACCGTGTGGTGTTATTATTACGCGATACTGCCGCACTCTACAAAGATACTTTGGCAATAAAATTCAATACCTTTGATCGTTACATCCGCTCGCAAAAAAGTGAAAAAGTAGTAGAACGCACTTTTAAAGATACGCTTTTTGCCATTTATAAGATTAAAATGCCAAAAATCAAAACGGTAGAACGCCTTAGTGCCGACACTATGCAGTTTGTGTTTACTTATCCGCTCAAAAGTCTACCGTTTTTTAAACTCACCGACACCGTTTACAACTACAACTGGTACAGCATACAAATGTCGGAAAAACAAGATACATTGACAGTTGCGCTCAACAATTTTGCAGCTAATTTAGACACTCTCAACTATTCAATATCGTATCTCTCGCTCACCCGCAGAGAAAACGATACTCTTATCACCGACACTCTCCAATCTATCAAGCCGATAGAAATTGTAGAAGAACAGCAGACAGGACGCAACCGCCGTCGCAGCGACATTGGATTAGAGGCTCAAAAATCAAAAGAAGAATCTCAGAAAAACCAAGTAAAAGCCACTCTGCGCATTCCTGTTAAATACGATATTTTCAAAGACACGCTTCATTTGCGCGACCAGCTGATAAAATTTGATTGGGAAGCCGCCAAAGAATACGAAATCGTTGTAGACGATTCGGCTTTTACAAGCATTCTCGAAACGCCAAACCTATATTTCAATAGCAAGGTTAAAATCCGCGAAGACGATTATTATGGCAGTATGTCAATCAACTTGCTCAATACCGGCAACATAGAGCATTATCCCGATATCGACGAAGACCTTCCGCCATTTGAAGACATCGACACTGCCCGTGTGCGTATACGCAAACGCACTCCATTGGTAACCGACTCTACCGCCGATTATACTGCTATTTCTAAAGGTTTATTAATTGTATGCCTATGCAACGACAAAGGCGACATAGTATATTCAAAAACAGCCACTTGCGATGGTGAAGTATTATTCGACTATATTGTACCAGGCGATTATAACCTCAAAATAATTCACGACATCAACAGCAACAAAAAGTGGGACACTGGCGACTATCTAAAACACCTCTATCCCGAACGAGTAGTGGCATATCCCCGAAAACAAACCGTCAAGAGCAAATGGAAGGTTGACGTGCTGTGGAAATTGTAAGCTAACACATTGAAACAATGAAACCAAAAACACAATATATATGTCAAAACTGCGGTGCAAAATCTCCAAAATGGGTGGGCAAATGTCCATCGTGCCAGCAGTGGAACACATACGTTGAGGAGATTGTTACCAACATAGTTAAATCGCCGGCTGGCGTTTATCAAAATTCTGAGGTGCGCCCTGTAAAAATATCTGATATCAAAACAGATACGGTAGTTCGCATCGACACCAACAATGCCGAGTTCAACCGTGTGCTCGGTGGAGGCATAGTGCCAGGCTCGGTAATCCTTATCGGCGGCGAACCGGGTATTGGCAAAAGTACACTGTCGATACAGATTGCGCTCAACATTCCACAAAAAACGCTCTACGTTTCGGGAGAGGAAAGCGCGTCGCAAATAAAACTGCGTGCCGACAGAATCAAAAAATCTTCCGACAACTGCCTTATACTCTGTGAAGTAACAGTAGAAAACATTATACCTGCCATACGCGAGGCAAAACCGTCGCTTGTGGTAATCGACTCAATACAAACTCTCCGCACAGTTAATGCCGAATCGTCGCCAGGCACGGTAACGCAAATACGCGAATGTGCCGACATTCTTATCCGTTTTGCCAAAGAAAACAATGTACCAATTATACTCATAGGTCATATCAACAAAGACGGCAACATAGCAGGACCAAAAATCCTTGAGCACATGGTAGACACAGTGTTGCAGTTTGAAGGCGACAGTTCGCATGTTTACCGTGTGTTGCGAGGCATCAAAAACCGTTTTGGCACAACATCCGAAGTTGGTATTTTTGAAATGCTTACCGATGGATTGCGCCAAGTTTCAAATCCCGGAGAATTGCTTATACATCATCACGACAACAACACATCGGGTGTAACGGTGGCTGCCGCAGTTGAGGGCTTGCGACCTTTTGTAATAGAAGTACAAAGCCTTGTAAGCACGGCGGCATACGGAGTGCCTCAACGAAGCACCACAGGATTCGATACCAAGCGATTAAATATGTTGCTTGCCGTTTTAGAACGCCGTTGCGGATTCCGCCTCAACACCAAAGATGTATTTCTCAACATTGCAGGCGGCATCAAAATCAACGACCCCGCAATGGATCTTTCGGTAATAACGGCAGTTTTAAGCAGCGACCTTGATATAGCAATTCCTCATGATGTATGCTTTGCCGGAGAGGTGGGACTTACCGGCGAAATTCGTCCTATCTCTCGAGTAGAGCAACGCATAGTGGAAGCTGAAAAAATCGGATTTCACAAAATATTCATTTCATCAGCGCACAAAAAGAACATCGAAAACATCCGCCATACTATAGAAATTATCATGGTTTCTAAAATAGAAGAATTATTTAGATTACTCTTTGTAAAGCGCAGAAGCACTCAGGAATAGGATTTGTTACAAATGTATCTACATTTACAATTCTAAACAATAAGTAAATAGATATGATACAAATGTGAAATTCTGAATTATTTCTTAAAAACATATTAGAATATTTATTTAGTTTAGATTGATAATTGTCGTATATAATAACCATTCTAAATAATAGTAAAAATATCAAAAGGCATAAATAGATTTTCGGTTTTTTATTAACGAAAGTTTTTTTACCTTTGCAGCATACAATAATTAAAAACGAAACTTATGCAACTTCTTGAATTTGAACAACCTATACAAGAACTTGAAGACCAACTTGCCAAGGCAGAGGAAATTAAGGCCGCTGGATCGGTAGATATTGACGCCACCATTGCCGACCTTAAAAACAAGATTTCCGCTACACGCCGCGATATTTACGAACATCTCTCACCATGGCAGAGGGTTCAAGTTTCGCGTCATCCCGAAAGACCATACACACTCGCATATATCAACGCCATCTGCGACGATTTTATAGAACTGCATGGCGACCGACAAATCAAAGACGACACCGCTATGGTAGGCGGATGGGGAATGATTGACGGACAGAGCATTATGCTATTAGGTCAGCAAAAAGGCGTAAACACCAAAATGCGTCAATACCGCAACTTTGGTATGGCAAATCCCGAAGGATACCGCAAGGCTTTACGCCTAATGCGCATGGCAGAAAAATTCAACAAACCAGTAGTAACATTCATAGATACTCCCGGAGCATATCCCGGAGCCGAAGCCGAAGAACGTGGACAAGCTGAAGCAATTGCTCGCAACATATACGAAATGTTTCGCATAAAAGTGCCGATTATCTGCATAGTGATAGGCGAAGGAGCTTCGGGCGGTGCAATAGGCATAGGCGTTGGCGACAAAGTATTTATGCTTGAAAACACTTGGTATTCGGTAATTGCACCCGAATCATGTTCAAGTATACTTTGGCGCAGTTGGGACTTTAAGCGTGATGCAGCTGCAGCTTTAAAGCTCTCTGCCGAAGACATGTACGGCAATCACCTCATCGACGGAATTATAAAAGAACCAATGGGTGGAGCGCACTCCAACCCCGAAGAGATTTTCAAGACTGTGAAAAAAACAATCTTAGACAACCTCAAAGTACTTAAAGCAATACCTGTAGATGAGCTTCTAAAACAGCGACTTGATAAATTTGCCGCAATGGGCGCATTCATAGAAGAATAAACTCAATTTAAGCATTTGAAATGCCCGCCTACAACAATCAGAAAAAAAAGCAGCAGGATATCATAGATATCAACGCTCAGTATGGACGCAAGCCACCCGAGGCAGAAGAACTTGAGGGACTTGTGCTTGGCGCCATTATGCTTGAAAAAGGCTCCGAAATTGAGGTGATGAACATCCTCAAACCCGAAAGCTTCTATTCCGACAAGCATCGAAAGATATTTGAGGTGATAGTTCAGTTATCTACCGAACATTTGCCCATAGATATCTACACAGTAAGCGAGCGTCTTAGATCAAAAGGAGAATTAGAAGATATAGGCGGAGCATACTACATTGCGTCGCTTACCGAACGTGTGGGTAGTGCTGCCCACTTGGAATTTCATGCGCGTATCATTGCGCAAAAATATATACAGCGCGAACTCATCAAAGTTGCATCCGAAATAGAAAACAAGGCATACGACTTGAGTAGCGATGTTGACGACCTCCTCAACTTTTCGGAGAAAAAAATCTTCGACCTTGCCTACGGCAACATCAAAAACGATACTCAGAGCATGGACCAAGTGCTCAAAGAGGCAATGGCGCAGTTAGAAGAAGCAAGCAAACGCACCGACGGTCTAAGCGGCGTACCTTCAGGCTTTACATCGCTCGACCGCATTACCCAAGGTTGGCAACGAAGCGATATGATAGTGGTAGCTGCACGTCCTTCTATGGGTAAAACAGCGTTTGTGCTGTCGATGGCTCGCAATATGACAGTTTATCACAAAGTGCCCGTAGCAATATTCTCTCTCGAAATGTCGGCTGTGCAGTTAGTAAACCGACTTATTGTATCGGAAACAGAGCTTCCGGCAGACAAGATTCGCACAGGCAAGCTTGAAGATTTTGAATGGATGCAGCTCGAAAAGAAAATCAAAAACCTTGAAGGAGCACCATTATATATCGACGACACCGCAGGTATTTCGCTATTTGAATTGCGTGCTAAGTGTCGCCGCCTCAAGATGCAGCACAATATCGAAATGGTAATCATCGACTACCTTCAACTTATGACAGGTCCGCCCGAAGTACGCGGCAACCGTGAGCAAGAGGTATCAACCATTTCGCGAGGTATCAAAGCAATAGCCAAAGAGTTAAATATACCAATCATAGCACTTTCGCAGTTGAGCCGTCAGGTAGAAATGCGTGCTGGCGACAAGCGTCCTCAGCTGAGCGACCTTCGTGAATCGGGTGCGATAGAGCAAGATGCCGATATTGTATGCTTTATCCACCGCCCTGAAAAATTTGGTATAATGGAAGACGAACAAGGAAATTCTACCGTTGGTCTTGGACAAATTATTATAGCAAAACACCGTAATGGTGCATTGGAAGATGTTAACTTGCATTTCCGCGCCGAATTTGCTCGATTTGAAGAATATGATAATCAAGGACTCATGGTCTCGGACGATTCTGGAACAGTAACACAAGTATTAGGCAGCAAAATGAACGGAGACTCGTCTCCCATCAACAACCCAATGGCAGGAATACCGATAATGCCAGGAATGCCAGACATAGGAGGATACGACCAATTTTCGCCACCGCCGCAAAACTTTGGTGCACCAATGCCCGACAACGGAGAAGCTCCATTCTAAAATCAAAAATTATGAGAATCATTGCCGCCATATTATTATTAATAGTTTCGGCACTGCCTTCTGCCGCCATGAAGATACTCATCCCCATGGACGAAACTCAAACCAACCACCTCAAAGCATACGGTGTAACCTACACTGTATTAGAGGCAGGATTAACGGCAGAATGGCTTTTAAATTATCGTGGAGGCAGTTTTCTTACCGACTACACCGACCAGATAGCCACCATTTGCCGTGTGCGCAATGTTAGTTTTCAACAAATACCCGACGCTGCCGCCGACAACATTTTGGCGCAAATTTCGCGAAACGACGTTAATATGGAGCACATCAAATTAGAAAAAGCTCCAAAGATAGCCGTTTACGCTCCCAAAACCTACAAACCGTGGGACGATGCCGTAATGCTTGTGCTCACCTACGCCGAAATACCATACACAGTGGTTTACGACGAAGAAATTCTCACCGGCGAACTATCAAAATACGATTGGCTACACGTTCACCACGAAGATTTCACAGGGCAGTTTGGAAAATTTTACGCATCGTACAAAAATGTGCCGTGGTATAAAAATCAAGTGATTGAATTTAATGCACTTGCACAAAAAATGGGATACAGCAAAGTATCGAAATTAAAATTAGCCGTAGCCAAAACAATAAAGCAGTTTGTAGAAAACGGCGGATTTATGTTTGCAATGTGCAGTGCCACCGATAGTTTCGACATAGCACTTGCCGCCGAAAACACCGACATTTGCCAATCTATGTTTGATGGCGACCCTATTGACCCAAACTGTCAAGCAAAACTCGACTTCAATGCTACATTTGCTTTCAAAAATTTTAAACTTGAACTCAACCCCAACGTATACGAATACAGCGACATAGATGCAACCACTACGCGCAGAGTGCAAAAAGAGAACGATATATTCACACTATTTGAATTTTCTGCCAAATGGGACCCTGTGCCCACGATGCTCTGCCAAAATCACGAAAACATTATCGATGGTTTTATGGGACAAACCACATCTTATCGCAAAGAGGTATTAAAGAGTTCTGTCTTGATTATGGGCGAAAACAAAGCAGCTAACGAAGCCCGCTACATACACGGCGAATTTGGCAAAGGAACATGGACTTGGTACGGTGGACACGACCCCGAAGATTATCTCCATTACGTAGGCGACCCTCCTACCGACCTTGATATGCACCCAAATTCTCCGGGTTACAGGCTGATACTCAACAACGTTCTTTTTCCTGCTGCGAAAAAGAAGAAGATGAAAACCTGAATTTACGTACCCAGAATACCCAAAGTAAAAACACTCCTGCATAAAGAGTATACTTAAATAGATATTCATGAGTAAAGTGAAAATAATCAGGATAATATTGCCCAACCAACATCAACAATATAATTCTAATGATATTTAAAACCACTATAACTCCGAGACCAGCAATAGTGTAAATAATTTTACGCTTAACCTCGGCAGGAGTGGCTATAATAAAAGCAGAAAAAACAAGTAACACATTACGTCCTACACATCCACGATCAAGAATTAACGAAACACCATCAGTATCACTCACAATTTTACCGAAGGTAAAACAATGATGACCAATAACATTCAGGAATAATTTAACAGCACTTACTATAAAAGAAGAAAGCAGATACACACCCTCTTCATATAATGCAAAAATGTAATAATTTTTTTTTAGAAGCACAAAAAACAACATACCAACTACTGAAGCAGTTGCAAGATTAAAAACAACCTTAGCCAATGGCGACCAACTACTATAAAATTTAGAAAACATCAATAGTTGATATATCAATTCTTAGATTTGTTGATTATCTTCATCCTTGCTTTTTCTATAATCACGGTATTTTTTTACTCCGTATGCAACTCCAGCAAATATAAGCGCGGATACTCCACCATCTATTGGTATAGGCCATTCTTCCTCTCCATTAGGAGGACTACACAAGCCATTTAAAGTAAAACCGAATATGCACACAAAAACCAATAATATATGTTTAAATTGAATCATAATGCATTAATAAACAATTGATAATTAATAGTTCATAGATATAAACGTAAAAAAATCTTTTTTGTTTCTGACAAACAAAAAAGGAATATGGTTGCATAATAATAAACCATATTCCTTGCCAAATATTGTTTAGGATGCTAAAAAATCGACTTAAAGTGCAAATTTCTTTTTAATGGTATCTACATAGTCAAGTTTTTCCCATGTAAAAAACTCAATTCCGTTTTGGGTATAAGGTTCGCGACCAAAGTGTCCGTAGGCTGCTGTAGGCAGATAGATAGGATTTTTAAGTTTCAATCGCTTAATAATAGCAGCAGGACGGAGGTCAAAAATCTTTAAAAGTTTTTGAGCAATTTCGCCATCACTAATCTTAACTTTGCTTGTGCCGTATGTATTTACGTATAATCCAACAGGTTGAGCCACACCAATTGCGTATGCTACTTGTACAAGACATTCATCAGCAATGCCAGCTGCAACGAGGTTTTTGGCAATATGTCTTGTGGCGTATGCTGCGCTGCGGTCTACTTTTGAAGGGTCTTTACCGCTAAAAGCTCCACCACCATGCGCACCTTTGCCGCCATAAGTATCTACAATAATTTTACGACCGGTAAGACCTGTATCTCCATGAGGACCACCAATTACAAATTTACCTGTAGGATTAACCAAAAGTTTGTAATCACCTTTAAACAAAGCCTTTTCGTTGTCGCTAAGTTTGGCTAAAAGACGAGGAATGAGTATATCTTTAACATCCTCGGTAATTTTAGCAACCATATCCTTATCGGCTTGAAGTTGTTTTTCGGGAGAATCGGCCTTAATAAACTCATCGTGCTGAGTAGAAATCACAATAGTGTCGATACGTTTTGCAACATTATCGTCGCCGTATTCGATAGTAACTTGGCTCTTAGAGTCGGGACGAAGATAAGTCATCTGCTTGCCTTCGCGACGGATAGCTGCAAGCTCAATGAGCAGTTTGTGTGCAAGTTCAATGCTGTAAGGCATAAGGTTTTGCGATTCTTTAACGGCATAGCCAAACATCATACCTTGGTCGCCTGCGCCTTGATTATCAAGGTCTTCGCGTTCTACGCCACGGTTAATATCTTGACTTTGACCATGAATAGCCGAAATAACTCCACAGCTATTGCCATCAAACATATATTCGCCCTTGGTGTAGCCAATTTGGTTGATAACGTTGCGGGCAGTTTGCTGTACATCAACGTAAGCCTCGGTTTTTACCTCACCTCCTAAAACAGCAAGACCTGTGGTAACAAAAGTTTCGCAAGCCACCTTGCTTTCGGAGTCTAATTTTAAAAATTCATCCAAAAGTGCGTCAGAAATTTGATCTGCCACTTTGTCGGGATGTCCTTCAGAAACTGATTCAGATGTAAAATAATATGACATAATCGTTTACAAAATTAATTACTAAAAAAAACAGGGGTAATAATAAGGGGAGGCGGTGTTGCTTTAGCATTTTTTTTAAGCGGTTGCAATCAAACCAAATCCGTCCGCATTAATTACCTTATTTAATGGCGCAAATGTAGTAATAATTTTATTACACCGTTATAAAAAAACAAAAAAAAGTAGAATTACATTTTAATATGGTAGATATTTAACTTTTTTTGTATCTTTGAAACCAAATTTAAACACGAAACACAGCATGAATCTGCCTGAAAATGTAGTATGTACGCAAAACGCCGACGCAATTTTGTCGGATATTATTAAAGGTGTGCAGTCAAAAGTGTTTGCATTGGTAGACGAAAATACCGCAAAACACTGCCTCCCTCTCCTACCCTGCATAAACCAAAGCGGTGCCTCTGTAATAGAAATTAAGAGCGGCGAACAATACAAAAACATTGACACATTGAGTGTTATCTGGTCAAAATTGAGTAATGGAGAAGCCGACCGCAAAAGTCTGTTTATAAATATTGGCGGAGGAGTTATTGGCGATATGGGCGGACTTGCAGCTTCGCTTTTTAAACGCGGAATCAAGTTTGTAAACGTTCCTACCACACTTCTTGCCCAAGTAGATGCATCATGCGGAGGAAAACTGGCTGTTGATTTTCAGAATTTTAAAAACGAAATAGGAGTTTTTAACAACCCTTACAAAGTAATAGTAGATTCAGCATTCTTAAAAACACTGCCTCAACGCCAAATTATTTCGGGATTTGCCGAAATGATAAAACATTCGCTTCTGGTAGAACGTGGCTATTTTGAAAGCCTCTTGCTATTCGACCCCAAAAATCCCGACTACGAATTGCTGTCGCAGTTGGTAGAAACCTCCATAAAAATTAAAAACGAATTTACCTCTGCCGACCCCACCGAAAAAGGAGTAAGGAAAATGCTCAACTTTGGTCATACAATTGGACATGCCATCGAAAGTTACTCGTTTTCAACAGCTTCTCCCCTATTGCACGGCGAAGCTGTGGCGGCAGGAATTATATGCGAATTGTTTTTGAGCAATCATTACATGGGATTTCCGTTGCAAAACCTTATCGAAGTATCCAAAATGATAGGTACATATTTCCCTGCGTTCCGCTTTGGAATGGAAACCTACAAAACGCTCATCGAACTAATGCACCACGACAAGAAAAACTCAGGCGGAAAAATCTCATTTTCGCTTGTAAGCCAATTTGGCAAATACCAATACGACGTAAACTGCACCTACGAAGATATCTGTCAGGCTTTTTCGTTTTACAATCAAATAAATATTTAAAAACACAATAAAATGCTTATAGATAATAGTTTAGCTACACAAAAATTTCGCCTTGCATACATTATTACAGGTCTTGCATCAATAGGCTGTTTTGTGTACACTTATTTCGACAAATATAATTTCAAAACATTATTTATTATAGGATGCGTTTTTGCCGCACTGCATATATTGTTGTTAGTGCTAATGAATCCTTGCTATTTTAGTTTTTGCGACGATGATGACCCGATTGTGGTGCGCCGTTTTTGGGCATATCCACTATTTCGCAAACATCAGCAGTTTGGCATCAAGAAAAAATTGCTAAACAAATACGTTATTACCAAACGACTTTTTGGCTTGCAAAAATTTATTACCATAACAGTACGCGGCAAAAACAAAAACACCGGAAGTATCGAAGAATACACATTTCCTTCGTTTAACATATCGGCATTACCGTCGAGTGACATCGAACAGTTAGAAAAACTTCTCAACAAATACATCAACATCAATCTCGAACGTATATCGCAAAGCAAATAATATGAAAAAACTGTTAATGCTGATATTGTTTGTACTCTGTTTTTCAAAAACTTATGCCGATGGCGGAGAACCAGATCCGTTTTCTGACGAAGGCATAGCCGAAAAATTTTCAGTAGCCGATAGTATTAGTGTGTCGATGCCGGGACGCATGCCCACATTCCTTTTCACATCATTGATATCGGCTGTTGGCACTTACACACTATACGGAGCAGGTGCGGGACCCATAGCTGTGGCGATTGTTTATGCCTGCAAGCACGGCGACCGTCGCGAGGTAAAACTTGCAATTTATGGCTGTTTAACAGGCGCGGCAGTGGGAGGATTTATTAAATGGCTCTCGGTAAGATAATTGCAACAGCGGCATTGCTAATTATTACAAGCAAAGCTAATGCTCAATTTCATTTTGCGGCAGAGGCAGATTTTACCGAAGAAATCACCGACGGCAAAACAATAAATATAGTTTCAAAAGGTCATTCGCGATATAGTCAACTAAGTCAAAAGCTTGTTACAAAATACATTAATCCTACTACAGCCACAATAACTGTAAATAGCGAACAACCTCAGCTAAAATATTCTATACTCTACCGAGCTGTTAATAACGGGTTTGCTACCACACCAGCAGTTGAATTCAACTACAAACCAGTTTCAGTAGAAAAAAAAGATAAATCGGTGATTATTACCTATATGCTCGATAATAATTATACCGACACTCTCAACACACCCGACATGGTGGTTAAAATATTAACCTCGCAAACCAACAACCGATTGGACGCAGAAGTAATGTACGATATTAACAACACAATCATATCAAAAACATTTTATTACGACTACCAAATAACAAACGGAACAGAAATACCCACACGCATTATTTCAGTATCATACGGCAAAAATGAAATCTACACCAAAACCATCTACACAAACATTGAAATAGATAAACAAACAGCAGAAACAGCAGAAATCAACATTTTAAACCCTTCGGAACGCAATAACAAATGCGAATACGAGGTTAAAAAAAATTACAACGGAATATTCGCATTTTATAAGCGCATAATATCGCCACAGGATATACAGAAATGCTCTTTCTACCCATCATGCTCGCAATACAGCATAATGACAATGAGTCAAAATGGATTTTTTTACGGGTTTGCCGACACATTCGACCGCCTAATACGGTGCAGCGGTGCCGACCATTCAAAATACGAATTTGACCCAAAACATAACCTGCATATCGACTATCCGCTGAATAGAAAAAAATGAAAAACGTTATTTATATATTTTTATACTGTTTGGTAGCAAATCTTTCGTATGGACAAAATCTCTACGACACCACACATACCAAGATTTTTGCACAATATCTCTATAATACACAGCAATACAGATTTGCAGCCGAAGAGTATTCTTCATTGGCAAACAATACTTTTAGTAATAATTTAGATTATGCATTTAAAGCAGTTGAATGTTATTCTTTTATCTATGACTACAATAATGCAGTTATCGAATTTAAAAAGCACATTTTGCCAATAGCAAAAGATAGCAACAGCATATATTTCGATTATGTGAAACTACTTATCAAAAATAGCAATTATGCCACAGCCCATAATTATTGCGATTCGATAAAAGCACCATATATCATAAAAAGTTATAATATTAAACAATGTCTGTCGATAATAGACAATTTACCGCCCACAAATAATGAAGAATTGCTTTTACCCGAAGTTAAAATGCTTACAAACAAAGAATTAAAGCAAAAAAAAATGTTTCCTGCAGTAACAATGTCAGCGATTATGCCCGGAACAGGAAGAATATACTGTGGACACATACGCGAAGGCATTACTGCATTACTACGAACATGTTTTGACTATATGCACGTGGCTTACGGATTTCACAAATATGGATTCAAAGACCCTTATCCACTGTTTTTTGCTACTGTTTCGGTTTGTTTCTATATTGGCAACATTTTCGGGACAGTAAAGTCGGTAAAAAAATACAACTTACAACAAAAACACATTAGAGATGCGCAAATTATTGATTACATGTATAATAATCTTTTTTAACAACATAGTAAATAGTCAAAATGCCGATTCGGTTTTTCGCATTGCACTTTATGCTTTTGCTCACAACGATACTTTATTGGCACAAAAAGAGATACAACGTGCAATCTTATTTGATACTTCAACAACAAATCCTCAAAAATACATAGCGGCTGCCACCATTTATGCAGCATCGGGCAATATCAATAAAGCTGAATTTTTTTTAAACCAAACATACCAAAAAGTAAACAACAAGTTACATCATAGCGAAATACTTTTAACTAAGTCAGATATCTATATATCAGCAACAAAATACTTTAATGCAATAGCCACATTATTGCAAATAGACACAGAAGAAAACAAAGGATTAGACACAGCAGTAAACATACGTCTTGGCATTTGCTATTTTAATCTTCAGCGTTACAACGAAAGCCAAGAATGTTTTTTAAAGGCAGTTACCGAAAGTCAAAAACCTGAAATAGAGAAAATAATTCGCAAAGCCAAAAAGCAACGCCACCCATCGCCGCTAATATGCGGGATATCAAGTGCATTGATTCCAGGAACGGGTCAATATATGTCACTGAGAGTGGTAGACGGATTATCGTCGGAGGTAATATTAGGTTCGCTCGCACTTCTTGGTGTATATTTAGCCGAGCATTATGGCAATTGGACAGCAATTTTGTGCGTTTTACCATGGGTGCAACGTTATTATTTGGGCGGTATCAAAAACGCTGTGCAATGTGCCCGTAGCCGAAAAGTAAATAAAAATAGGCATTATATTTGTTTAATAAATAATATGTTAAACATTGAAAACAATTATCTAAAATGAAAAGATTTATAATATCTCTCGCATTGATGCTCATGACAGGAGCAATAGTTTCGGCGCAAAGCTATTACAATGAGCAATGGCTTGCCAAACAAAAGATTTTTACCAACATGGAAGAAGCACTTGGTAGCAGCGACAATTGTGTGGTTTTAGACCTCAGCAATCGTAGCCTATCGTCAGTGCCATCGCAAATATCGCAACTTAAAAGTCTAAAAGCTATATATTTACAAGGTAACTCTATTACAGAACTACCTGCAGAGTTGTTTCAGCTTACCGAACTCCGCTATATATTTGCCGACCAAAATGCAATTGGCAAAATTCCGGCTGAGATATCAAATCTCAAAAAACTAAAACGCATTTCACTTGCCAACAACCGATTAAGCGACATTTCGCCACTCTTCAACTGTCCGGCATTAGAATCCATTAGTCTATCTAACAACTTGATAGCCAGCGTTCCTGCATCAATATCAAATTTAAAAAATCTCAAAGAACTTGATCTCTCGTTCAACAAGATAACAGCATTTCCAACAGCCGTCACCGAAATCAAAACGCTTGAATCGTTGATGCTTGCAAGCAACACAATTGCCACAATACCGGCATCGGTAGCCAACTTTAAGGCTCTAAAAGTATTGTACTTAGACAATTGCAAAATACGCGACATGACGCAAATTTGTAATATCACCACACTCACAAGGCTTTCGCTATCGGGCTGTGGAATAACAACTATTCCTACAAAAATTTCGCAATTATCAAATTTACAGCGGCTTATACTCAGTTTTAACAACCTTAGCAGTGTACCCAAGAGCCTCACTAAGATTACATCATTGGTGTTTTTCGACTTAAGCCATAACAAATTAAATAGTCTTCCCGCAGAAATATTATTATTTGAAAACTTATTTGATTTTAATCTTTGCAACAATTTGTTTGTAACCTTCCCCGAACAATTAGAAAAACTTCCTGCGCTTAAAGCCGTGGGTGTGAGCGGAAACAAAACCCAAATGATACCGCCCATGCTCGCATACGAACGCGACGTTTATTAAAAAAACAAAAAAAATTATATTACTTGCCAAAAATAGTTCGCATTTGCAAAAAATGTATTATATTTGAACTATCATATTTTAAAACAGCAATTATTGGCACTGTAAATAATACAAATGTTTGAAGACCCTGACATATTGACATTTATAAGAACACTGCGCGATTATGCAGGTTACGATTTTTCTAACTATTCAGAAAAATCGTTTCTGCGTCGCGCCGAAAAGATAATGATGGACTATAAATTAGACATTCATGGACTTATAAGTAAAGTTAAAAGCGACAGATTATTTTTAGAGAAAGTAGTAAAAGAGATAACCGTTAACACCACCGAACTATTTCGCGACCCTCAGGTGTGGCACGCCATAAAATACCGCATTCTGCCAAGATTAGCCAGCAAGCGCGAAATCAATATCTGGCACGCCGGATGCAGCACAGGACTCGAAGTATACTCTATGATTATATTACTCAACGAGATGGGCATGCTTCACCGTTGCCATATTTATGCCACCGACCTCAACACCGACGTTTTAAATACTGCAAAAGCAGGCGTTTATAGTTATAGGTCTATATCAGAATTTCTTGAAAACTTTAACAAGGTATTGTGCGAAAACCCATACAATTTTGACGAGCATCTTGTGGTAACGCACGAAAAATATTTCGACATCAATAAAGTAAAAGACACATTTAAAATAAAACCCGAATTTCTCGACAAGGCTGTATTTAAAAAGCACGACCTTGTAACCGAACCAAATCCGTTTGATGTTGCATACGATATTATTCTGTGCCGCAATGTGTTGATATACTTCAATACCATACTTCAAAACAAACTTTTTATCGATTTTTGGAATTATCTCGACCCATTTGGATCGCTTGTCTTGGGCATCCACGAAAGCATCATTGGTCCGCCGAGTGCCAAATACGAAAAGAAAGGTCTTATTTACAACAAAAAAGTATTTTAAGATGATCGACGAATTTGAAACCATACCATACGAAGATTTTAGAAAAATAATCTCGACAGTAAGAACCCTGCGCGATGTAGACTTTACATACTTTGCGCAAGATATTCTTATGCACCGTATGTCAAGGTCGATGTATATGCACGGAGTGCAGTCGTCCGATCGTCTTATCAATAAACTCATAGCCGACAACTATTTTGCCGACCTATTTTTATCAGAATTGTTTGTACCCACAACCGAAATGTTTCGCGATGCTTCGATGTGGAAGTTTTTTGAAGACAACATTATTGAAAAACTCAAAAACGAAACACTCTGCAAAATTTGGGTACCTCAAATATGCGGCGACGATGAACTATTTTCACTATTAACAATTCTTCATCGCAAACGTATCCTCAACAGATGTACGGTTTATGCCACATCTCCTGTGCAAAAAATTCTCAACGATGCCAAAAGCGGATATATCGAACAGAAAAAAATAGAAATCAGCTCAGCCAATTTCAAAAAAATAGACCCTGATGCCGATTTAAACCATTATCTTACCAAAGAAGATAAATACGACTATTTTTCGCCAGAATTGCTCAACAACGTTATTTTTATAAAACGCGGAATCATAGGCACACCTCCGCCCGACAACGGATTCAACCTTGTACTCTTTCGCGACAGGATGTTGTATCTAAACGTTCAAACAAAAAAAGCAGTAATTGATTCACTTGCAAAAACCATTGTAAGCGGAGGATTCTTTATAATAGGCATACGCGAAAACCTCACCGGATGCGATTTCCGTGGTTCATTTATTCCAGTATCGAAAAACGAAAACATTTATGTAAAAAAGTAAGATTATGCAAAATATTGTTATAGGCGGATCGGCAGGAAGTTTTCAAACTGTAACAGCGATATTATCAAGCATACCGCGAAACTATCCTCATGCCATTTTCCTATGTCTTCACCGCTTAAAAAACGTTAGAGGTGGCTTTGTGGAGGCACTTTCGTTAAAATCAAACGTTCCGATTTGCGAACCCTACGACAAAGACTCCGTTATGCCGGGAATTGCATACCTTGCGCCTGCCAACTATCACATGTATGTTGACGCCAACAATCAGTTTTCGCTCTCTACCGAAGAACCCATCAACCATTCGCGTCCTTCTATCGACGTAACATTCTGTTCTATAGCCAAAACATTTAAAAGCAACGCCATTGGCATACTGCTTTCGGGTGCCAACAAAGATGGCGCTGTTGGATTAAAAGCTATAAAAGATGCTGGCGGAACGGTTATTGTACAACATCCTGATGAATGTCAGGTAAAAACCATGACCACAGCAGCTATCAAAATCACCGAAGTAGACCATATAATGTTTACCAACAATATTATAGATTATTTGAAAAACCTTAAATGACAATTATACCATGAAAAAATTCGACAAAGCACAAAAAAATATAACCACAGCACTAACTATTTGGTTAATAGTGTGTATCATTGTGGCTACCGCTACATTTTTACCTTCTCTTCAAGAATTTATCAAGGTTATTCTCTTAGCTTTTGCGGCTATTTCGGCACTTGCAGCTGCTATTATGGCAGGATATGTTAAAAAACAATTCCAAGCTGCCAATGCTATGGAATCGCAAATCGATTTTTTATCAATCAAGGGTGTTACCGACGAAAACGCCCGCTCTGATGCCGAAGAAAACAACGAACAAATAAAGCAAGAAAAACTTCGCCAAGAAAAACAAGCAAAAGCCAAACGCGAGGCTGAAGAAAGCAAACAATTAGACCAAGTGGCAGATAAAATTGCTGCCGATCTTGATCAAACTGCCGACCTCAACGAATATTTCGACAAACTGCTCAGCAATTTTGCAAAAGTGTTCGACATTGTGCAAGGTGTGGCATACGCTTACAATCCCAAAATTGCAAAATACGAAATTAAAAGCACTTACGCATACTACACACCCGATACCGACCGCACTTTTGAAATCGGCGAGGGTATCAACGGACAGGTTGCAAAAGACAAAAAGACTCTTCAACTCGACAACATACCCGAAAACTATATTCAAGTAGTGGTTTCGGGACTTGGTCAAGGCTCGCCCAAACACCTTATATTTATACCGCTCATTTTCGGGAAACAAACAGTAGCTCTTGTAGAACTTGCCACGTTTGAAAAGAAAAACTACAATCTCAATATTCTTTCCGAAAAAATTAATAAGCGCGTGGCTCAACACATTGCCGACAACATCAACATCTCTGCCGAATGAAACGCGCCGTTATAATAGTGGCGGGAGGCAAAGGCCTGCGTATGGGTATGAGTACGCCCAAACAGTTTTTAGACCTCGGTGGAATACCAATCCTTTGCCGCACTATACATCAGTTTCGCAGTTTCGACCCCGAAATAGAAGTGCTATTGGTATTGCCCGAAGCATTTATCGAATTTTGGAAAAAACTTTCGCAACGTTTCATACCATTACACGCTTACAAAATAATAAAAGGCGGAGTTGAAAGATTTTTTTCGGTAAAAAACGCAGTAGACTCACTTTCGCCCGAAATCGACCTTGTGGGGGTTCACGATGGAGTGCGTCCGCTTGTGTCGGTAGCCTGCATAGCACAATGTTACACTCAGGCGGCTCTAAAAGGTAACGCCGTGCCATGTATCAATCCTCCCGAATCGATACGCACCATTGGAGAAAATGGAGAAAACCACATCATAGACCGCAACTCGGTAAAACTGATTCAAACTCCGCAAGTGTTTCATGCCGACGTACTAAAAAAAGCATACCAACTACCTTATACAAAATTATTTACCGATGATGCTTCTGTGGTAGAGCAAATTGGCGAAAAAATTAACCTCATAGAAGGCGAAAAAAACAATATCAAAATTACCACATTTGACGACATAAATTTTGCTGAATTCTTAGTTGCAAAATCGCCCAAGAATAATTAATTTTGCCCAAAAACTTAAGCAAAAAAAGTCATGTTTCTTGAACCCAAATGCCACGCCGGAAGCATAGAAGTAATATCAGGCTCAATGTTTTCGGGCAAAACAGAAGAACTCATACGCCGTTTGCGCCGTGCACAAATAGCCGGACTTAAAACTGCAATATTCAAACCGTCGACTGATACCAGATACAGCCAAACTGCCGTAGTATCGCACGACAAAAACTCTGTGCAATCTATTGTTGTATCCAAAAGTTCTGACATACTGACACTTACCAACGACGCACAGGTAATTGGCATCGACGAAGCACAGTTTTTTGACAGCGAACTTACCGCCGTTTGCCGAACATTAGCATTTCGTGGAGTAAGAGTAATAGCCGCCGGATTAGATATGGACTATCTTGGTAGGCCGTTTGGACCTATGGGTGCAATGATGAGCATTGCCGATGATGTAACCAAAGTGCATGCAATTTGTTCGCGATGCGGATCGGTGGCTCAGTTCTCGCACCGTCTCTCTGCCGACGACAAATTAGTAAGTCTCGGAGAAAAAAACACATACGAACCGCTCTGCCGCGAATGTTACGCAAAACTTTCGTCGGTAAAAGAATTAATAAATGACACTTGCGGCTGTAATTAGAAAACTTTATCTTCTGCCCGTACGGTTTTACCAATTGTGCATTTCGCCATGGCTGCCCGATGCTTGCCGACATACACCCACATGCTCGGTATATTGCATTCAAGCTGTTGAATATCATGGCATAATACGAGGTACAATCCTTGCCACGTGGCGAATACTAAGATGCAACCCATGGGGCACCCACGGATACGACCCCGTGCCGCCGCCAAATTTTTACAAAATACGCCGTCAACTACGCCGCGCAAAACTAAAATATAAACATTAAATAAGACAATTTATATGCCTGACATTCAGACACAACAACCCACAGACCCTTTTTCGTTAGGAAAAGTACTTGTATTTGACAAGCCGTTGAAATGGACATCATTCGACCTTGTTAACAAAGTGCGATATATGCTCAAAACCCATCTTGGAATAAAAAAAATCAAGGTAGGACACGCCGGCACTCTCGACCCTCTTGCCTCAGGTGTGCTAATTGTTTGCACCGGCAAAAAAACCAAAGAGATAACCTCGTTTCAAGACCACGACAAAGAGTATATTGCCACAGTTCAATTAGGAGCAACCACTCCGAGTTTCGACCTTGAAACCCAGCCCGAAAACTTTAAAGACGTATCAAACATAACCCGCGGAAACGTAGAAGAATGTCTTAAAACCTTTATAGGCAACCAAATACAATATCCGCCTGTATACAGTGCAAAAAAAATCGACGGCAAACCCGCCTATATTTCGGCACACAAAGGCAAAGGCGACGAAGTAAAAATGCGTCCGCACCCAATCGAAATATACAATATCACCATCACCGAATGGGACGACAACACAAAGCAGTTTAAAGCAGTAGTAGCTTGCAGCAAAGGCACTTACATCCGTTCGCTTGCACACGATATAGGACAAAAACTTGGCACAGGAGCCTATCTTGCCGGACTTAGAAGAACCAAAATCGGCGATATTTCTTTAAAATCAGCAATTTTGATAGAAGATTTTGAAAAAAATTTATCAAATTATCAATAATAATTACTATCTTTGCACCGTTGCAACTTATTATAATAAACTCAACTAAAAAGTTTACGGCCAAATGAAATTATCAAAGTTTAAGTACGAACTTCCCGACAAGCAGGTGGCAATGTTTCCCACCGAGAACAGAGACGAAGCGCGGCTTATGATTATCAACAGAAAAACTAAGTCGGTAGAACACAAGATTTTTAAAGATATAGTAGAATATTTCAACGACGGAGATGTAATGGTGCTCAACAACACCAAGGTATTTCCGGCACGTTTGTATGGCAACAAAGAAAAAACCGGCGCCAAAATCGAAGTTTTTCTTCTTCGCGAACTCAATCACGAACAGCGTTTGTGGGACGTACTTGTAGACCCCGCCCGCAAAATCCGCATTGGCAACAAACTATACTTTGGCGAAGACGACAGTCTTGTGGCAGAAGTAATTGACAACACCACTTCGCGCGGACGCACACTCAGATTCTTATTCGATGGTCCATACGAAGAGTTTAAAAAGACACTTTACAGCATGGGCGAAACTCCCCTGCCTACCAAATATATCAACCGTCCTGTAACACCCGAAGATGCTGAAAACTACCAGACCATATACGCAAAGCACGAAGGTGCTGTGGCTGCTCCTGCAGCAGGCTTGCATTTTAGCAAAAATCTTTTGAAACGTTTAGAGATTGTTGGTGTCAACTTTGCCGAAATCACAGCTCACGTTGGGTTAGGTAATTTCCGCAACGTTGATGTTGAAGATCTTACAAAGCACAAGATGGACAGTGAACAAATTTTTATAGAAGAAGAATGTGTTGACACCGTAAACAAGGCGAAAGACGAACACAAAAACGTTTGCGCTGTAGGCATCACCACACTGCGCACATTAGAAAGTTCGGTTTCTACCAATGGATACCTAAAACCATTTGAAGGCTGGACCAACAAATTTATTTTCCCGCCCTACGATTTTAGCGTTCCATCAAGCCTTATAACAAACTTTCACCACCCATATAGCACAATGCTTATGACCACAGCAGCCTTTGCAGGGTTCGACTTTTTAATGAGTTCGTACCAAATTGCACTCAAAGAAGGCTACCGCTTTGGACCTTACGGCGACGCTATGTTAATCTTGTAAAACATTAATACACTGAAATAAAAAAACGGATTACCACATAGGCAATCCGTTTTTTTTGTCTGTCTTAGGTAAAAGAAAAAAGTTCTGTTAGGTCAAAATATCATTAAATCTCGCTGTAAAAGTCGGCATCATCCATTGCGAGGGTTGCTATCATTTCTACTAATGATGAAGTTTCGGCGCTTTCCATTAAATCTGCGTCAATATTTGCCGGAGTGTAGTATATGTTATTCATAGCAGTTTTTTTTAAAAAGTTGATTTTCTTGTTGATTGCATCGGAAGCTTTTCTGTTGCTTTCCATATATAAGACACATGAAAAGCAAAACACCCTAATAGTAAAAATGATTTTTTTCACTTTTTTCTGCAAAATAGTTTCTATCTTTACGGCACAAAAGTAAAACGTTAAAACCCATATCACAGCATGAAAAAAATTGTACTCTTATCGCTTATAGCTCTGACATTTGCAGCTTGTAATATAAAAAATAGCTCTACTCCAGAATCGTCATCAGTAGACGAAACAACCTCTACCACTGCCAACGAACTTGTTGTAGCAGACAAAAACACACCCGAAGAAAGAGGAGGAGCAGGCATTGCAGCTCGCGAAACTGAAATACCAGCAGAGGAACCCACCGACTCTCAAAAAGCCGAAGAAACGCTTCCCGTACAATACGAAAACAACGGAAAGGTTATCGAACTGACCGACAAAACTTTCAATACCCTCTGTATTGATACCCAAACCGACGACATAATGTGTCCCGTACCTATGATTATCGACTACAATGCCACTTGGTGCGGACCTTGTCGTCAAATTGCCCCCATATTGGCAAAACTTCAAAAAGAATACGGCAACAAAATGCAAGTTTTTTCGGTAGATATCGACAAATGCCAAGATGCCGCCCAATATTTTGATTTTGACGCAATACCTACTCTTGTATTTGTCGACATAGAGGGCAACTGCAACCAGATTACAGGTTCAAGAGACGAGTCGGAATTTCGCAAACTTATCAAAAAGCATCTTAAAATAGATTAACACTCGGTAAGTTCATTTCGGCGTAAATTTTGCAACAATAGAACAAACTGAAAACTAAAACTGTTCTGACTATGAAAAGAATTACCATCTTGTTGATTGCGTTATTTGCCGCACTATACGTGCAAGCGCAAACAGAGTTAACCCCCGCACAAGTAATATTCAACTGCGACGGCAACAAGGTTACCCTCAAAGAGGCCAAAACCGATGGCACAACACTTATTCCTAACTTAGAAATTGAAGTAGTATTTGCTCAATCGGAACTTGCCAAACTCAACACGCAGAACGTTAACTTTGAATTTCGTTGGTTCTACTACATGAGCACCAAAAAGACCCTTATGGCCACTTACACCGTAGCTGCCGACATGGATTCAGTAGCCGACAACCTCATCCGTGTAAAATCTGAAAAGAAAAATGTACGCAAAGGATGGTGGGAAGTCCAAATCAAATGCAAAACCAACGACTCGCCAATAGAGTTCGCCGGCACAAAGGAATTTACCATCCTTCTCAAATAATTTTTAAATTTTAATAATATGGAAATATTCAAAGAGATTGCGCCGCTACGTCAGCGGCTTTCCAAACTCCGTTCTCAAGACAAAACTATCGGCTTTGTGCCCACTATGGGTGCTTTACACGCTGGTCATATTTCGCTTGTAGAGCGTGCCAACAAAGAAAACGACATCACTGTAGTTAGCATTTTTGTTAATCCTACTCAATTTAACAACAAAGAAGACCTCGAAAAATATCCTCGCGACCCCGATGCCGATTTTGCTCTTTTGGAGAAAAATTCGTGCGATATAGTTTTTGCACCCAGCGTAGAAGAGATGTATCCCGAGCCCGACACTCGTGTTTTTTCGCTCGGTTCGGTGGCAGAAGTTATGGAAGGCAAATATCGTCCAGGACATTTCAACGGTGTATGTCAAGTTGTAAGCAAACTACTCAGCATTGTAGAACCCGACCATGCATACTTTGGACAAAAAGATTATCAGCAGATAGCCGTAGTAAAAGCAATGGTTCGCAAATATATGCCCAATTTTGAAGGCGAAATTGTTTCGTGCCCAATCAAGCGCGAAGCCGACGGTCTTGCCCTCAGCAGCCGCAATGTTCATCTCAATCCCGAACAGCGCAAAAGTGCTTTATTAATATCCAAAACACTATTTGCCGCCAAAGAGAAAGCCGATAACGGAGCCACACAAAAACAAATCCGCGACTTTATCAAGCAGAACATTGCCACCGATGCTAATCTCTGCCTCGAATACGTTGAAATAGCCGACAAAGATACGCTACAACCAATAGCAGGCGATTATCCCAAAAATGCAGTAATCTGCATCACTGTTTACGACGGCAAAACTCGACTTATCGACAACATACTCTTGTAAAACATTATAATGAACATCGAAGTATTAAAATCTAAAATACACAGAGTAACTGTAACCGAGGCAAATCTCGAATACATAGGCAGCATAACCATCGACGCCGCTTTAATGGAAGCCGCCAATATCATTGAAAATGAGAAAGTTCAGGTGGTAAACCTAAACAATGGCGAACGCATCGAAACATACGTGATAAAAGGCGAATATGGTAGCGGTTGCATTTGTCTCAATGGTCCTGCGGCACGCAAAGCCCTACCAGGCGATATTGTGATTATAATATCGTATGCATCTATGGATTTTGAAGAGGCCAAAAGGTTCAAACCTTCAGTAGTTTTTCCAGACACAGCCACTAACAAGTTAGTTAAGTAATTGAATACTACCGACCTTACACGATATAGCAAAGCGCATTACACTACAGGGCGCGGATTTATTGTCCGCGCTTTGTGGTATGTAATAAACTATACTGTGTTTGTTTCGCCTTTTTTACCGTTAAACGCTCTCAAACGTTTGATATTGAGATTTTTTGGAGCAAAAATAGGCAAAGGCGTTGTAATAAAACCATGTGTTAACATCAAATATCCATGGCACTTAACCATCGGCAACAACACATGGATTGGCGAAGGGGTGCATATCGACAACCTTGTTGACGTTACAATCGGTGCCAACTGCTGTCTATCACAAGATGCATTAATCGAAACCGGAAACCACAACTACAAACGTTCAGACTTTTGTCTTATTACCTCTCCTGTTACCTTAGAAGATGGTGTTTGGCTATGCGCCCGCTCTGTAGTAACAGGAGGGACAATCTGCCGCAGTCATTCAGTATTAGCCTCTGCGTCGCTTGCTTCTACCGAATTATTACCTTACTCTATATATAAAGGTGTACCCGCCGTAAAAATCAGAAACCGAGAAATCAATGATTAAAGTCTCTGTAATAACACTTTGCAAAAACAACGCTGCCACAATAACCTCAGCACTGCAATCTTACAAAGAGCAAGATTATCCATATAAGGAGCATATTGTGGTAGATGGCGCGAGTACCGACAATACTTTGAATATAGTAAAGCAATATTGTCCAGACACCGTGGTTTCTGAACCCGACGAAGGAATGTATTATGCAGCAAACAAAGGAATAAGGCTGGCACAAGGTGATGTTATAGTTTTTCTTCATGCCGACGATGTATTTGGTTCGCCAACTGTTTTGTCGCAAATGATTTCTACTATGGAATCTAATAATACCGATTCGGTTTACGCCGACCTTGAATATGTAGACCGAACCAACCCCGACAAAGTGATAAGATATTGGCATTCGGATACATTTTCGATCAACAAATTAAAATACGGATGGATGCCTCCTCACCCAACATTTTTTGTAAAAAAGAGCATTTACGAAAAATATGGTTCATTTAACACAACACTTAAAATAGCAGCGGATTATGAGCTTATGCTCAGGTTTTTACATCAAGCAAAAATATCAGTATCGTACTGTCAGATAGTGGCAATAAAAATGCGAGTTGGCGGCATCAGCAACCGTTCTATAAGTAATATTATCAAAAAAATGCGCGAAGATTTATACGCCGCCCGTAAAAATAAAGTAGGTGGATTTTTTACACTGATAATGAAAAACTTACGCAAAGTAAAACAATTTTTCCTGCATTAAACCAACAATCTTTTAAAACAATAATAGATAGTTTCAAAAATTAATTATTTACCTTTGCAAAAAAAATAAAAAGACTTTGCATGAAAAGAGTACCATTATTATTAGTCGCACTATTTCTATGTATATGTGCGTGTAGCGACAAGTTTGACAATAATACATCAGACGATAACCGATTTTTCATTTACAAAAACACCACTCCATACTATTTTTACGATAGCACAGGAGCAGAAATGATAAAATTCGGAGACAAAACCACCTACCCAATTTCGTATATAACTACATTTACGGATATTACACTTCAATATGCTACCTACAACCAACAATTTTTTTCTAATTGGGACGGCATAGCAATTGATACCACTGGCAAAACTTGTTGGTATAGCTACAACAAAGGTTGCTACGATAGCACTCATTTTAGATATTTTGTAAGCACACCTTTACTCGACGACACTATCGATATTGAGTATCTTTACGACACCATAAACGTCAATAACATAATGATTTATGTACACAAACTAACCTACAACGGTGTAATTATCAACGCTTACGAAGAGGATTCTACCAAGCACATTGCCTCCGACCACATTGATGTGTTTAAATACAAAGACAGCACTGTGGTAAAACCCGTCTACAAAGAGAAATCTACAAAACAGTAATACACAGCAAACCTACTATAAAACAATAAATTGCAAAGTAAATAAGTTTGCATTTTTTTATCAGGCTCACCATCCATTTGCAGGCTACGCAACCACTAATAAAGGCTGCCACAAAACCCACTAACAATGCTAATGTAGGTATCGGCGCTGCGGCTCCATGCTCAGCCAAATACTCTGCCGAAGGAGCTACAATGTGTTTAAAATCTAACAATGCCTCGCCCAAAATCGGAGGAATAACCATAAGGAATGAGAACTGAGCCACATTTTCACGTTTGTTGCCAAGCAGAAGTCCTGTGGCTATGGTGCTACCCGAACGCGAAAGTCCCGGCAAAACGGCTATTGATTGTGCTATGCCAATTATAAATGCGTGTAGAGGTGATATTTCGCGTTTTTCGGTTTCGGGGTTAGTTTTAAAAAAGAATGTGAGTGCGAGCAAAATTGATGTAACTATCAAGCAGACACCAACAACAGTTATACTCGAAGCAAAAATTGCCTCCACTTGATCTTTAAAACAAAGTCCAACTATTCCAATAGGAATCATAGATATAACTATCAGCACCACATAACGTTGCGCATCATTTAATCTACGCCAAAGCGAAAGATTAGTATCGGGATTAAGTTTTTTAAAGAAACCAATTATCAATGCAAGAATCTCTTTGCGGAAAATTGTTATTGTAGCCAACACTGTTGCCACATGAACCACGATATCAAATGTTAATCCGCCTTCTTCGCTAACGCCCAAAAGGTGTTGACCTATCTCTAAATGTCCGCTGCTACTAACAGGCAAAAATTCTGTAAGTCCTTGAATCAACCCTAATAATAAAGCTTGTAATGTATCCATTTGTTTTTTGAGTAAAAAAACAAAAGACCGGTTTAAATTCCGGTCTTTTGAAAATCAATTATAAATTATTTAAAATTTTTGACAATGTTTTGAGCTATCTGCTCCATCTCCTCTTTAGGAAGTGTCATCTTATGCTCAAAATTGAGGTCGTTAACCTCGTTGAGCGGAATAAGGTGAATGTGCGAATGAGGAACTTCTAAGCCAACCACTGCAATACCAACCTTTATGCAAGGAACAGCAGCTTTGATGGCGGCGGCAACTCGCTTAGCGAAAGCCATATAGCGTCCAAGCTTGTCGTCGTTGATGTCGAAAATATAACTTACTTCCTCTTTGGGCACTACGAGAGTGTGACCCTTCTGAACGGGATTGATATCCAAGAAAGCAAAAAACTCATCGTTTTCGGCAATCTTGTAGCAAGGAATCTCACCGTTGATGATACGTGTAAATATTGTTGCCATAATTAAATAGTTATATCAAGAATTTTAAACTCGGTTTCGCCGGCAGGAATTTTAATTTTGGCGGTTTCGCCAACCTTTTTGCCCAAAAGACCCTTAGCAATAGGAGTTTCTATCGAAATTTTACCCTCTTTGAGGTTAGCTTCAGTTTCAGCTACGAGTGTGTAGGTCATTTTTGCCTTATTTTTCACATTCTGAATAGTAACCTTGCTTAAAATCTGCACGGTGTCGCTCTGAATTTGCGATTTATCAAGCACACGCGAGTTTTTGATAGTCTCCTGAAGTTTGGAGATTTTGAGCTCGAGCAATCCTTGAGCCTCTTTTGCGGCATCATACTCGGCATTTTCTGAAAGGTCGCCTTTTTCGCGGGCCTCGGCAATTTGTTTTGAAATGTTGGGGCGTTCCACTGCAATCAAGTGGTCGAGCTCATCGTTGAGCTTTTTAAGTCCTTCTTCTGTAAGGTATGTTATCTTGGCCATGTTATTGTTGTTTTGTACTAAAAAGTTATAATAAAAGAGAAACCGTAATGATGGATATTACGGTTTCTCCCATTGCACCGCAAAGATAAGTCTTTATTTTGGATAAAAAAAATATTTTTTAAAGTTTCGATTACAAAAAGATTTTTATCCCTCAGCTCCGGGTTCTGCGAACTCATCGTCAGATACGGGTTCGGGAGCAGGCTCGTCGGATACGGGGACATTGTCGTCGCCATAACCGCCGGGCACATCGTCGGGAATTTCCTCGGGCACATACTCCATAACAACTTCCTGCGGAGGTGTCGGAGGTTCGGTTAGTGTAACAGGAGGAGGTGTTGTCTCTACACTCTTTGGCTTGGGTGCAGGGGCGGGTTCTTCTTCGTTTTGGTTAAGTTGAACTTTCGATTTGCCGTTTTGTAATAGTTTGGAGAAATTGTCGTTGGCCTCTTGAACAATGTTTTCAACATTCTCACGGAATTTCTTTTCGGCTTGTGTATGACCCAGCGAATCTGCTGTGTCGTTGGGAATATCATAGTCGCCGCAACGTCCTTGATATAGAGCGTATTCTGATTTAAGTTTTTCACTTGCAACCCTGTATCTTGCCCAGAAGTCGAGATTCTGAAACAATTTGTCGTTTGACGAAATGTAGGCTGTAACCGCCGAAATCACTGCCACAAGCAGACTGAAACCGTTTACAAGCCATTCGGGAGAACTCTCAAAATGAAAAACGCTTCCAACAACATTGCCAACAAAAACCGACAATTCTGAAATCACCGACAAAGATACGCTAAACAGC
>JAEEGL016590143.1_pt1 | contig 49445 bp, 49 predicted proteins | sample 9134231 | NCBI WGS metagenome assembly JAEEGL01 (sample SAMN16246548, study PRJNA631951) | gut metagenome | biome: gut microbiome; feature: rumen; material: fiber-attached | host: Bos | place: Iran: Karaj | collected 2018-10 | reverse complement strand
ATGCCCAGAATAGCCTTCTGGTTGATGTCCGGGAATTTGAAATAATCATTTCCCAGCATCAGCTGAACTGTAAGTGCTTCTCCCGGATGCAGTGTATCAGCATAGCTCCCGTTGATCGTATTTCCTGTCACAACAACAGTAAACGGTCCTGTGGATTCCTTGGTCAGTCCTGCCGGTGAGTCAAACATCAGCCTGTTGCGGTCAAAAGGCTTTGGCATGGTAATTGAGAATTCCACACGCAGTATATTCTCTTCCCAGTTACCGGAAATGATGTTTAAAAACAGCATCTGCAGACCGTCAAGATCAAGGTCTCTGGTCACTATTTCATACCTGAATTTGTATGTTTCGTATTCCTTGGCGTATCTGTCGGGATCACCGATCTTTATCTGCACGCCGGAGCTGTAAGTGGAAATGTCATTTTTGTGTCCGCTGAGAACCTTAATACGGCGCACAGGGAACTTATAGTTTTTGTATATGGTCTGGCCGTTCATCTCCCATTTCATGTTATAGCTGCTGGGGATGTTGACATAGATACCGTGATGAGTGCTGTCCTTAAAATGAACATCCATGGTCTCCGTTACCTGCAGGACACCTTCTTCGGTGACATTTACTTCAACAATGTGTTTTTCAATGTCAAAACCGGAGCGAGCTTCAACTGAAGCCCCTCCGCCAAAGCAGGTAATAACTACTAACAGTAACGCTGCCAGGATTGCGGAAATTCTTTTCATTTTTAGAACTCTACTCTTACACTGTCTCTCTGGGCGTCGTCACTAACTTCAAATAATGGCTGTCTGACAAAAGCCTTTGCATTGGCAATGATGTTGCTTGGGAATGACTGTACCATTGTGTTGTACTGTCTTACGACACCGTTGTAGTAGCGGCGTGATGTAGCAACATCTTCCTCGATTTTTGACAGTTCCTTCTGTAAGTTAACGAAGTTTGTATCTGCCTTTAATTCCGGATAAGCTTCAACGACTACTGACAAACCCTTTACTGCTTCTGACAGCTGATCTGCTGCAGCGATTTTTTCGGCATTGGTCTTGGCAGCCATACCGCTCTGTCTGGCAGCTACGATCTTTTCAAGTGTTTCGCTTTCATGCTTGGTATATCCCTTGACTACGTTAACAAGGTTAGGGATAAGGTCATAACGTTTAACAAGGTAAACGTCCATGGTTGAGAAAGCCTCTTCAATTTTATTCTGCAGAGCGACAAATCCGTTATATGTTCTGATGTAATAAAGAACACACAGGATTGCCACAACGACTAAAGCGATTAAAACATATTGCATTTTATATATCTCCCTTCGTACAGAAAAATTATAGCTGATTTGCTAAGTGATATCAACTTTGCACTCAATTATGTATAATATATAAAGGAGGCATGTATGGGAATAACATATCTTGTAACAGGCGCTACCGGACATCTGGGTAATACCATTGTTAGAAAGCTTGCCGCAAACAACTGCAAAGTCAGAGCTTTGGTAATGGAAGATGACAAGAACATCGGCATCATTGAGAACTATGCCCAGCTTTTTTATGGTGATATCCGCATCGGCAGTACGCTCGAGGCATTCTTTGACTGCCCAAGTACCGATGACATATACGTTATTCACTGTGCTGACATCATTCCGGAATCTTCACGTTTTGACCAGACTGTCTGGGATACCAACGTTGTGGGAACCAAGAACATAATCAACTACTGCAAGACCTTCCATGTCAAGAGAATGGTGCTTGTTTCCAGCGTCAGCGCCATACCTGAACCTGCAGACGGCGGCACAACGACGGAAATAACCGATTTCAGCACCAAGAGCGTCAGCGGCATGTATGCCAAGACCAAGGCTGCAGCAAGCATGATAGTCATGGATGCCTGCAGGGAAGGACTGAATGCTTCCATAGTTCATCCTTCTGCCCTCTTAGGACCTGGAGATTACGGACGCGGACCTCTGGCAGAGCTTATCGCATCATACATTCACGGCAGGCTGCCTGCCGGTATCAAGGGCGGCTATGACTTTGTTGACGTGCGTGACGTAGCTGAAGGTACACTGGCCTGTCTGGAAAAAGGACGTCAGGGAGAATCCTACATACTCTCCAACCGCTATTACACTTTAAAGGAACTCTTCAGCATCATTCATGATCTTTCCGGTGTCAGAGAGGTTTACCTCACCCTCCCTTCATGGGTTATGAGAATGTCCCAGCCGGCTGTCAGACTCAGCTCCCTGATAACAAGAAAGAAACCACTGTATTCCGATTACTCCATACAGATACTTAACAGCCATTGTGTCTTTTCACACGCCAAGGCTACAGAAGAACTGAATTATCACCCCAGGGACATGCATGAAACGCTGTCTGACATGATTGCCTTCCTGCGTTCAGAAGAACATTAGACATCATAAATGCGCCAATTATAAAAAAAGACGCAGAATTATGAAAATAATACTGGCACGTCAGGGAAAACAATAGTAAAATAAATAGGCAATCTTTCCGGGATGTAGCACAGCTTGGTAGTGCGCCTGGTTCGGGACCAGGAGGTCAGGGGTTCGAATCCCCTCATTCCGACCATTGTAAAATAAAAGCTGCCTGAGCAGCTTTTTCTTTTTCTAACGTATTATTCCGGACAGCAGGCCATATACGAACATTACTACAACCACATATACTGCCAGTACGACCATGCAAGGGAGCTGATAGAGGAACGGATGCGGTATCCACTTCCAGAACAGATCAAGTACCGGGTTGCCGTCAGTCTCAATGTTATAGAAGTAATTGGCTCTTGGGTGAAGACCCGTCTTTCTTAATAGCATGTTAAACAGGAAGATAATGAAGGATACGATAAACAGCGTTACTATGATTCTGGGAACATCCATGAACCACGGCCTGTATATTCTGAGTGTAGCCAGAGCCAGACACTCAACGATTATCAGGAAATGGTTTCCATAGAATCCCAGCATTCTGGGCAGCTTTATTGAGTACTTTTCAAAGCCCCTGCACGGCATGGCTACAGCCATAAACGCTCCTAAAGGACCTACAAAGAAGGCAAAACTCATCAGGTCTATATTTCCGGTTGCCAAAGCCAGCGGAATAAATATCATATTTATGTTGCACAGCTGCAGCGGCAATTCTCCCCACAGGTTGAATCCGCCAACGTCTGCGTAAATCTCGTTATACTCCTTATCCCGCGCCAGAAAGTACTTATAGACCACAAACAGCAGCAGGTTAAATATGGCAATGACCATCAGAACAGTCTTTCTGACTTCAAGCGACGCATGTCTCAGCACAATGCTTGGGACTATCAGAAGAGCCGCAAAAAAGCCCATCATAATCATGAACATCGTATTAAACGGCTTTACTATAAAGAAATCGTCCTTACGCATTGTCACCACTCCCCGATCCTGACAGCTTTGTAACTACATTATAGAGTATTCTCTCCGGTTTATAAACTCTACCGACCATAATTGATATCTCGGCAGTGATGATGGCACTTGGTATGTCGGCGATGACATGCTGGCGTACAAACAGAATGCTCAGACATGTAAGAATGAGGAAAACAAAGTTAAACCACTTATACCATGACGGGATCTTCCTGCAGTCAAGAGTACATCTCCAGCAGTAATACGCTATCAGTATGTGAACTGACGGGAAAAGCTGCAGCGGATCATCAGCCGCATAGATCATTCTTACCATGTCAACAAAGAACCCTGTTCCCGTTAATTCAGCTCTTTCAAGAGTGCACGGATAGACAAGGAAACAGACTCCGGTAATCAGAAAACCTATTATGTATATTGCCGCAAAACGGTAACATTTTTCTTTGCTTTCAGATACGATCCAGCGTATGGTAATAAACCATGACAGGTAGGACAGCACATAAATCACTATCCATTCCGGGATAAAGGGAATCATCCTGTCCAGCTGGGTTGTCATGTCATGCAGCTGAAGATATCTGACGGGTATCTTAAGACCGCAGTAAACGATCAGCTGTACTGCAAAAGCCAACATAACGGGAATCCAGGCATATTTCGGGAATATCCTGTATAGTATCTTACTGATCCTGCCGTTCTCTGTTTTTTCCATACACTTGATATTAAACCTTTATTTGTGTCTATTCAAGGACTAAATAGCAAAAGAGAAAAGCCCCGTCACATTGACGGGGCTCATTAAACAATGCCTTTTAGAATTTGTAATGGCTTCTTCTTGGGTCTCTTGACAGGTAGTAGTCCTTGCTGCGGCTGTATTTTCTGTCATCCTGATAGTAATAATAGTCTCTGCCGTAAGAGCGTCTTGGTCTTGCCAGCAGATTCTTGTAGTACTCAACACACTGATCCAGAACTCCCGGATCTCCGCCTTCCTTCATGATGTTGAGAACTTCGCTGATCCACTCACTGTTGATGTAGGCTTCCTCATATTCATCATTGTCATAGCCGTCAATTGATGAACTGTTAATGCGGATGCTTACGGAATTAAACCACGGTGAATTCAAAGCAAGGTTTACCAGGAAGTTATAGCTGTACTCATATCTCTTCGGATTGTAGCTGACTTCCTTGCCTTCTTCATCTTTCTTCTTAATTTCTCTCTTGTTTTCATTGATCTTGAGATCACTGTCAATGATCTGATCAAAGTTCAGAATATCAGGATTTCCTGTTCTCCAGTTGGAGCTGCTGGAAATGATGAATCTCTTGGAATCAGCATCAATGTACAGTTTCTGATACTTGCTGCCGACAACATGAGTGATGTTGAAGTTCTTGACTTCTTCCTTGTTGGCTTCACGGTATGCCAGGTGCTCCTTGATTTCTTCCAGAGTATTGGAACCATAGTTTGAGAACCACGGTGAGAATTTGGCTACGCAGTGTTTGCACAGACGGCCGTCTTTTACCTTGGTGCCGCCGAAAACGCCGAGCTTTTCTCCGCAGAGATCACAGTATTTCTTTTCAAATAATTTATCAAAAAATCCCATTGTAAACCCTCCTGTTATTATTTGTATTCGCTATGTAATTATTATATATTTTAAGTCTGCTATGCGTCAACGTCCAGTGATTCCAGAACATCCTTCTTCTGTTCAGGACGGCTGTCTCCGTGCCTTACCTGCTGCATTGTTACAAATGCAGCAACAACGAATATGGTCGCATACGGGAACAGTACAGTCATTCCCAGTTTATCCATCAGGAAGCCTGAGATGACCGGTGTGACAACCTGAGCGGCCATGGAAGCCGTATAGTAGAAACCTGTGTACTTGCCTACATCAGCTCCGGAACACATTTCAACGACCATTGGGAATGAGTTGACATTTATGGTAGCCCAGCCTATTCCTGCCAGGGCGAAGAACATGTTCATCAGTAATGTCGGGCTGTCACTCTTCATGAATCCGGCAGCGCCGAACGATACTGCCAGCATGATTATTCCTGCCAGAATGGTTTTTTTACGGCCTATCCTGGAAGCAACAATGCCTACAGGCAGATATGAAATGATGGCGGCACCCTGAGCGATCATAAGTGTCATGTTGTAGTCCTTATGCAGGATATTGGTCGCATATACTGAATACTTGGTCGTTACGGCATTGTAGCCCATAAACCACAGTACAATGGAAGCCAGAATGAACAGCAGTGAGCGCATCTGGTCCTGTGACAGTTTGCCCTTTCCTGCTTCTGCCTCTTCCTTTTCCTCGATGCCGTAGCGTTCGCTTTCCTGCTTCATTTCTTCAACCAGCTTTGGCTCGTTGACCGTCAGCATGAATATTATGAGGGCTGCCAGCATCAGCAGGCATACTATTCCGAAGAATACCTTATAGCTCATGAAGGAATTGGAAACCGCACTGGTCTTAAAGACGATTCCCAGGGCCAGAATGATCATACCTCCGGCTGTGCCCATGAGGTTTATGATGGCATTCGCCTTGGATCGCAGCGGTTTTATCGTGACATCCGGCATAAGGGCTACTGCCGGCGAACGGAACGTCGCCATCGATACCAGGGCAATCAGCAGTATTGAGATGAAGATGATCAGCTTGCTGGGGTTGGAATTAGTGATATCATGTATGACTGACTGCCTTGCCGGCACTATATAGTTGGTGTACAGCGGATTGGTTTTTGTCTTGCCGTCAACAACTATGGTGCTCTTTATCTGCGTATACTGTTCACGTGTATACAGGCTGGACAGGACGAACCTGTCACCTTCCAGTGTCTGCAGGGTATCGTCTTTCTTCAGGTCATATATGATGGTAAGCGCATTTGAATCATCTATGGCTGTTACACTTGAAATGTTCTTCAGCTGTGCCGAGTCAACCAGGGAAAGAGAGAAGAAGGCACATACCGCAATTATCGTTCCTACCAGGATAAAAGGAGTTCTTCTGCCCAGTTTATGATGTACCTTATCGGATATGGCTCCAAACAGCGGCAGCATGAACAGAGCCAGGATGTTGTCTATGGCCATGATGAATCCGCTGAGTGTCTGTGACATGCCGAACTTGTTTGTAAGGATCAGCGGGATGGTATTGTCATAAGCCTGCCAGAAAGCGCAGATCAGAAAAAAAGCCAGACCTACGCATATTGTTTTCTTGTAATTCAGTTTCATATTATCTTTTCCACCCTTTTTATTAGATTTTCTCTAGAAGAAATTATATCATATAAAAATAATTGTTTGAAATGCATAATAGTGTTTGATATAATTATTAAGCATTAAAAGAGAAAGGAGTCGTACTATGTTAGATATTCTTATTATGGTTGACTCAGTAGCTATTATCTTATTGACACTTTTACAGAGCGGCAAGTCAGCCGGTGTCAGCAGCGCTTTTACCGGCGGTAACGGCGGCCTGAATCTGTTTAAGGATATGAAAGAAAGAGGCCCGGAAAAAACCATCGCCACGGCTACTCTGGTCTGCGGAATCGTGTGGTTCGTACTTATCATAGTCAGACTGATCGTTAAAAACTAGTAAACAACGAGAAAGGCCTGTCGGTCTTTTTTGTTAGAAAGAGGCATTGTGGAAAAAGTAATCGCGGTAAACCGTAAAGCAAGACATGACTACTTTCTGGAAGAATTCTTTGAAGCCGGGCTGGAACTGACCGGTACGGAAATCAAGAGCGTCAGAAAGGGACATGTACAGTTTAAGGAAGCTTATGTGGACTTCATTGGTAATGAAGCTTTTATCCGTGACATGCATATTGCCCAATACGATCATGGAAACATATTCAACCATGAGGAAACCAGACTGAGAAAACTTCTTCTGCACAGACACGAAATAGTAAAACTGAGAAGAGCCGTATCTGTTAAGGGCTATACCGTTGTGCCCACCAGAATGTATCTGAAAAACGGTCTGGCAAAGCTGGAGATAGCTCTGGCCAGAGGCAAGGATTTATATGACAAGCGCCAGACACTCAAGGAAAGAGATGTCAAACGCGAAATAGACAAGGCCATGAAGGTCAGATAGGAGAAAAAAGATGATCGTAATTGAAATGAATGACGGCAGAAAAATGAAATTCGAGCTGGACCCTGAAAACGCACCTGTTACCTGTGAAAACTTTATTGAACTGGTTAATCAGCATTTTTACGATGGTCTGATCTTCCACCGCATCATCAAGAACTTCATGATACAGGGCGGTGACCCTACCGGTACCGGCATGGGCGGTTCAAAAAAGAACATCACAGGAGAGTTCTCCCAGAACGGACACCAGAATAATCACAAGCATACCAGAGGAACCATTTCAATGGCCAGAGCCATGAATCCTGACAGTGCTTCCAGCCAGTTCTTCATCTGCCATGTTGATACACCGCATCTTGATGGCGGTTATGCTGCCTTTGGTCAGATGGTAGAAGGCTTTGATGTTCTGGACGACCTGGCTAAGGTCAGAACAGACTGGCGCGACAAGCCGCTTGAACTGGTTGTCATCAAATCCATTTACGTTGAATAACATATAAAACTGTTATACGGCAAAGTATTCAAAAACTTCGCATAAGCGAAGTTTTTTCATGCACCGTTGTGTTTTATTTACTTTTTCGAACGTCTTTTAAAGAGTAAGAATGTTATGACAGCCAGAACAATACCTGCGATTAAGAAGATCTTTATGGCGTTCAGGTAATCTGCATAATATGACGGCGGAGCATCATATGTTCTGTTATACAGCCAGAAGTTGAACAGAGCTGCCAAAAACATGACTACTGTTAAAAACAGTGATAAGAGCGGTGGAATGATTGATTTTTTCTTCTCTGCCATAATGCGATATCCTCAATTAAATGATTCCTAACGGAATAAGTGTAACAAGGCATAAGGCCACGGCACCCCAGACGATTGCCAGAAAGCGCATCTGTTTCTTTTTCTCCCAGAACGGGACATAGTTACAGGCCAAAAAGAACGGAATGTAAGTGGTAATGAATACCGGTATTACACCCCACCACTTATATACCCACATGAAGGAATGATTGGAAGTGCCGGCCAGGAATGACTCTACCAGGGCAAACAGAGCAGCCATGCTGAGTGCTCCGTACAGTTTCTGCTTGCCGGTTGGGTTTTCCGGCAGCATCTTGTAGGAAATGATGCCTGCCAGTGAGAACATCATGGACAGTTCCCAGCAAACTCCTATTAACAGAATGAACGTTGTGGAAGCGTTGCTGACGGACCATAACGGGTATTCAAAGAAATGTGCTATTACCGCATTTCCTATCTCATACAGCCAATGCACGCCATACAGTGAAAAGCCGGCAACAATGGCCTTATAGTCCTTGTTCTTTGCCTCAGTCCAGTAGACATAGAATACAACTGCCAGTATGAAGATGAATGTCCAGTTGAAATTCTCCGTGCTGCGGACAAAAATCTGCTTAACAAGTTCCTTGATCTCTTCGGAACCGTCTCCCCAGAAAACTAACATATTATAAAACTCCTTTACTGTTATTCATATTATGCCATAACGGGAAGAAACACTGAATACCTTCCAACAAAAAAAGCGTGCAGTTTCATTCTGCACGCTTATTTCTATTTCAATAAGTAATTACTTCTTGATGTTATAGAAAGTGTCCTTGCCGAGATACTGAGCAACTTCACCGAGTTCATCTTCGATTCTGATCAGCTGGTTGTACTTGGCAATACGGTCTGTACGTGACATTGAACCGGTCTTGATCTGGCCAGCGTTAACGCCTACTACCAGGTCAGCGATTGTGGTATCTTCTGATTCACCGCTTCTGTGTGAAACTACTGCTGTCCAATGAGCCTTCTTGGCCATTTCGATAGCGTCGAGAGTTTCTGTGATTGTACCGATCTGGTTAACCTTGATCAGAACAGAGTTGGCTGCCTTCAGTTCAATACCCTTCTTGATGTATGTGGTATTGGTTACGAACAGGTCGTCACCAACTAACTGGATCTTGTCGCCTAACAGAGCGTTCAGCTTCTGCCAGCCTTCCCAGTCGTTTTCATCCAGGCCATCTTCCATGGAGATCAGAGGATACTTTTCAACCCACTTCTGATACATGGCGATCATTTCATCAGATGACTTCTTGCCTTCGCCTGATCTGTGCAGGTCGTAAACGAACTTGCCGTCAACGTTTTCGCAGAATTCTGAAGCAGCAGCGTCCATTGCGAAGCAGATGTCTTCACCCAGCTTGTAGCCGGCCTTTTCAACAGCTTCACACATCAGAGCTAACGGGCCTTCATTTCCTAATGTCTCTAACGGTCCCTTGCCGCCTGGCAGTGATGATGGAGCGTAGCCGCCTTCATCGCCTACTGCTGTGTTGTATCCATACTTCTGTAAGACTTTCTTCAGGTTATGGAATACTTCAGCACCCATTCTGACAGCTTCCTTTAAGCTCTTAGCGCCTACAGGCATGATCATGTATTCCTGACAGTCAGCAGCTGAATCAGCATGCTTGCCGCCGTTTAATACGTTCATCATTGGTACTGGTAATACCTTGCCGTTAGCACCGCCTAAGTACTTATACAGAGGCATGCCGTAGAAATCAGCAGCTGCTCTTGCACATGCAAGTGAAACACCTAAAATGGCGTTGGCACCTAATTTTGACTTGGTTGGTGTGCCGTCGAGTTCGATCATGGTCTTGTCGATCAGTGGCTGATCTGTGACATCAAAGCCGATCAGAGCCGGAGCAATGATTTCGTTGACATTGTCAACAGCCTTTAAAACGCCCTTGCCCAGGAAACGATTCTTGTCGCCGTCTCTTAATTCCAGAGCTTCTCTTTCGCCTGTAGAAGCGCCGCTTGGAACGATTGCTCTGCCGAATGCACCTGATTCGGTAGCTACTTCAACTTCAACTGTCGGATTTCCACGTGAGTCAAGAACTTCACGAGCATAAACATCAATAATAATTGGCATAAATTAAAAACGCCCTCCTTATGCATATTTCCGATAATATAATAACATAAGTAAAGGCTTTTGGCACAAAATACCTTCACGCGCTGAAGTTTTTAAGTTGATGTCTCAATTCACAATTATTACATAATCCCCGTTTAGTATAGTATTCTGTAAGGTATGTCCGGTCATAAATCTTTAAAGGTTGAATTATCGGGCAAAATAGGCTATTATAACAGAGTTTAGGAGATAATTTTAAAATGACTGAAAGAAGAAACAAAGGCGATAGAAAAGACGGTTACAGAGTAGTGACCCGCGACCCCATGCAGACATTCATGCCATTTATCATGGGAACAAGAACCGACAACGAATGCGTTATGAACACAACATTTGACATGACAAATGTTGTTGAATACCTTGCCAAGAAGAATGCTGAACATCCGGAATTCAAGTATACGTTATTCCACTTCTCAATTGCTGCGATGGCAAAGACTATGAAACTGAGACCAAAACTGAATTACTTCTTTGCCGGCAACAGATTATATGAGCACAAGACAATATCCTTCTGCTTCACAGCCAAGCACAAATTCGCTGATGAAGCTGCTGAATTTGTCATGCAGCTGACAGCTGAAGATGACGGCAACAGCCTCATCGATCAGGTTCATGACAAGATCTGTTCAGAAGTATACAAGACCAGAAAGCATGAAGATGAGACTGGTGAAGGCAACAGTACAGATAAGATGATGGTTCTGTTCAACAAGATTCCAAGACCTGTATTAAAACTTGTCATCAAACTGCTTAACTGGCTGGACTACCATGACTGGCTGCCGAAGGCAATCAGAGATGTTGACCCGTACAGATCAAGTGTATTCATTTCCAACCTCGGAAGCATTGACCTGGAAGCAACATACCATCATCTGATCAACTGGAGCTTATGCTCAGTATTCGTACTGGCCAACAGAATGCACAAGATGCCATTCTTCAATGAAGACGGAACATATGAAATGAAAGATGGCATGAGTTATGGTTTCACCATTGATGAAAGAATCGCAGACGGCTTCTACTGTGCCAAGAGCTTGAAGGTATTTGAACAGATAGTCAAGCATCCTGAATGCCTTGATGATACACTGTCAGCACCGCTCGACAAATATCTGGACGAAGGCGTAAAGTTCTTATAAAAACGTTAAAAGGAGAATTCAGTTGAGTTCTCCTTTTCTTGGCAGGAATTTCACACAGAATTTCTACCCTTTTTCATTGTTTTTTTGGTTTTACCCACACGCTAGTTCACATTATCGCTCTTTACGGGAGCTGTGATATTAAATGGGAGCGATAAAAATGAACCTCTCACTTAATTTCTCGGTTTTAGTAGGTTCTGTTTGACAACTCCCAAAGATCCCCAGTTTATTGCACAGAAGCGTTATTCAGTTCTGAAACGGTATGAGGCTTCACCCCAGAAACCTCTTCTACGGTAGTTCGATTTGTTCCACTGCAGGGTTATGACATATTCCTTTCCGCGTTCCAAAGTAAGCAATGAAGCGCCATTTTCGTAGACCGTACAGTTTGTGACAGTCCCTGTAGAAAGATCCTTTATCGTGATTTTATCCGGTTTGTACAGAACATTTTCATCTTCAAAAACGATAAGATGATACATATATGAAGTCAGTTTATTATAATGAGGGATAGCTATAACTGCACAGTCAGAGTCCCCCTCCTTTTTATCTGTCGACTTCTTGTTATCAGTATAATAAATCCACTTGTAAGGCGAAGGCTCAATAACGTTAACGGGAGTAGCATCTGAAGATAAAGAATCTCCCAACAGGATACGTGGCGGACTGATTAAAGATGTTGACTCTGCAGGTGTACATCCAACAAGCATTAGACACAGAGCCACGGTGCACAATACCACTGTCTTTAAATCGTTTCTAGATCTTATCATCATTTTACCTCTTTCCTCGCTGAACCGGTGTAAAGATTAAGAACGAGCAGCACTATAACCAAGACAACATTTATGATTATTACAAAGATGAAAATGTCCGTCATTCTTGTCATATTAATGGCCAAATCATTTTTAACATAATAATTGTTGCCAAAAACAAGTCCGAACAGAAGTCCATGTTCCTTAAACATGTGGCCGTTAGCATTCCATTTCGTAAAGGTTGTCAGATAACCATATGTGCAATCAACCAGAACAATCAGTGATACGATCAGTACAATACTGAGCGCCTTTCTGATTCTGTCAGTAAAACGTTTCTTTTCATTTAAGCCATAATTCAAAGCATTGTAGATCTTGGCTTCTTCTTCAATTGGCTTTTCCTCGCCAGCTAAAAGAGAAGAAACGCTAACTCCAAGTTCAGCCGAAATACTACTAAGCAATGAAATGTCAGGCATGTTAAAACCCGTCTCCCAGCGGGACACTGTCTTCTGGGATACATTCATTATTTCAGCAAGCTGCTGCTGAGTCATACCTTTTTCGATTCTTTTCTGCTTGATGAAACTGCCAATCTTAACCTGGTTCATTTCTTTTCCTTTCCATCTAAATGGTAATGTCTAATACATCTTCAAATGAAGGACTTGACAGGTATAATTATGTCTTCTTAATCACATTTTACACTTAAATCGTAAAAATAACAGTGGCAGAGATGCCACTGTTATTGATATACATATGGTTTTTGTAAGAAACTATTTAACGGCTTCGATGATGGCTGTGAATGAATCAACCTTGAGGCTTGCTCCGCCGATCAGTGCACCGTCGATATCCGGTTCAGCCATGTAGTCAGCAATGTTCTCAGGCTTTACGCTTCCGCCATACTGTACTCTGACCTTGTCAGCTACGAGCTTACCGAAGTTCTTGCATACTTCGTCTCTGACGATTGCACATGTAGCTTCAGCGATTTCCTTTGTGGCGTTCTTGCCTGTGCCGATAGCCCAGATTGGCTCATAAGCGATTACCAGGTCTTCAACAGCCTTTGGTGATAAGCCAGCCAGGCATTCCTTAACCTGTGTTCTTACCCAGTTTTCAGTCTCACCAGCTTCAAACTGTTCTAAGCTTTCGCCTACGCATAAGATAGGTGTAATGCCTGCAGCGACTAATCTCTTGGCCTTCAGGTTAACTGTTTCGTTTGTGTCACCGAACATCTGACGTCTTTCGCTATGGCCAATGATGCACCACTTGGCTCCGACTTCCTGCAGCATTGGTACGCTTACTTCACCTGTGAAGGCACCGCTGTCCTTGAAGTGGCAGTTTTCAGCTGCGACGATCAGGTTCTTGGCTGCTGCTACGCTTGACTGTAAGGCAATGAAGCTTGTAGCAACACCGAATGTGGCATGATCATGTACGATTGGATCGATGGCTGCGATGAATTCCTGTGCTTCAGCAATGGTCTTGTTCATCTTCCAGTTGCCAACGATGATCGGCTTTCTGCCTAATTCATCAATGGCGTCAACACCCGGTAAGCCGTTGCCCTCTAAGAATTCCAGAGAAGCGCCGCCGCCTGTTGATACGTGGCTGACCTTGTCAGCGTAGCCAAGCTGCTTAATAGCTGCTGCGCTGTCGCCGCCGCCGATGATTGTTGTGCCGTCTGCTTCAGCTAAAGCTGCTGCTACAGCGTTTGTGCCCTTGGCGAGGATTGGATTTTCGAATACACCCATTGGTCCGTTCCAGACAACGGTCTTGGCAGCCTTGACTTCCTTAGCGAAGAGTTCAGCTGTTTCAGGTCCGATGTCCAAGCCCTGCATGTCTGCCGGGATGGCGTCAGAAGCAACGACCTTGGTTTCGATTTCACCGTCGATTGGATCAGGGAAATGATCAGCTACAACTGTGTCAACCGGTAATAAGAGCTTCTTGCCGAGTCTTTCAGCCTTGGCAATCATCTCACCGCAGTATTCAACCTTTTCCAGGTCTACTAATGACTGGCCAACTTCCATGCCCTTGGCCTTTAAGAATGTATAAGCCATGCCGCCGCCGATGATCAGTGTGTCACACTTTTCCAGCAGGTTGTCGATGACTTTCAGCTTGTCAGCTACCTTGGCGCCGCCTAAGATGCCAACGAATGGTCTTACAGGATGTTCAACAGCGTCACCTAAGAACTTCAGTTCCTTTTCAATCAGGAAACCTACTGCGCTTGGTAAATGCTGAGCAACACCAACTGTTGATGAATGTGCTCTGTGTACTGAACCGAATGCATCTGATACATACAGATCAGCTAATGATGCCCAATAAGCTGACAGTTCAGCATCGTTCTTGCTTTCGCCCTTTTCATAACGGGTATTCTGCATTACTACTACGTCGCCTTCCTTGAGGTCAGCTACTGCTGCTTCAAGTTCAGCTCCTCTGGTAGCGTCTACGAATGTTACCTTTGAATCAGGCAGATATTCCTGCAGTCTGGCAGCAACGATGTTCATGTTGTTCTTCTTCTTGTCGCTGGCGCACTTTTCAGGATCCTTGTGGTCAACCTTTCCCAGATGTGAGAACAGGATAACCTTTGCTTCATGTTCAAGCAGGTACTTGATTGTCGGTAAAGCTGCAACGATTCTGTTGTCGTCTGTGATGACATCTCCCTTATGAGGTACGTTGAAGTCTACTCTTACAAGGACCTTTTTGCCTTTTACATCTAAGTCTCTTACAGTTCTTTTTGCCATATTAAACCTCCATATTTATGCGATTATATTCTAGCACTTTTACATGTGCTTTTACATACTTTTATTGAGCCTGCTGATGCTGTTTTATGTAAATCATCAGCACCATTATGTCAGCGGGGTTAACGCCTGAAATACGGCTGGCCTGACCGATGGTAAGCGGCCTTACCTGGCTCAGTTTCTGACGTGCTTCCAGTGACAGATGGTCCATGTGATTGTAGTCGGCATCTTCGGGAATGCGGATCTCTTCCATTCTGACCATGTTGTCAGCTTCCCTTCTGGCCTTCTGGATATATCCGGCATACTTGATTTCAATGTCGAGCTGACGGCATATCTCTTCCTCGATGTCCAGATGCAGTATTTCAGCGATTTCTTCCATCTTTGTACCCGGTCTCTTCACAAGATCACTGACTGTACCGGCCGCATTGTCGCTGTAGCCTGCCTCAGCCAGATACTCCCTGAGTTCATCATTCATGCTGACCTTTGTCGTGTCACATAATTCATGAGCAGATCTGAGCTTTGCCATCTTGGCAAGATACTTCTGATATCTTTCTTCACTTATAAGACCGCACTTATAACCGTATTCGGTAAGTCGCTGGTCAGCATTGTCGTGTCTCATTAACAGCCTGTATTCAGCTCTTGATGTCAACAGTCTGTACGGTTCCTTTGTTCCCTTGGTGACAAGGTCGTCTATCATGACTCCTATGTAGGCTTCGTCTCTTCTCAGTATCAGCGGTTCAAGACCTCTTATCTTATTAGCGGCGTTGATGCCGGCAATGATGCCCTGGCCTGCTGCTTCTTCGTAGCCGCTGGTGCCGTTTATCTGACCGGCACAGAACAGGCCGGAAATGCTCTTGAGTTCCAGAGACGGCTGCAGCTGCAGAGGATTGATTGCATCATACTCTATGGCATAGGCATACTTGTCTATGACACAGTCCTTAAAGCCCGGCAGTGATCTCAGCATTCTGTCCTGCACATCATATGGCATTGATGTTGAAAAGCCCTGGACATAGGTAGTATCCATGCTGAGGCTTTCCGGCTCCAGAAACAGCTGATGTCTTTCCTTGTCTGCGAACCTTACCAGCTTGTCTTCAATACTTGGGCAGTATCTCGGACCTACCCCTTTTACAACACCGGAGTACATGCTGCTGCGTGAGAGGTTTTCACGGATTATGCGGTGTGTTTCCGCATTGGTATATATGAGATAGCATGGGACCTGTTGGTCCAGCGGGCGGCCTGAAACGGTCTCATAGCTGAAGAAAGTGTTCTCGTCCGTTCCTCTTTCCAGCTGAGCCTGGCTGAAATCAATGGAATTGGTCTTTATTCTGGCCGGGGTACCGGTTTTGAGCCTGAATGTCTCCAGCCCAAGTCTTCTTAAGCTGGCGCTGAGATTCTTGGTGGTCTTCTGCTTGTCGGGCCCTTCTTCCCTGACATTATCGGAGACCATGACCACGGCGGCCATGTATGTGCCGGTAGTAAGGATGACGGTCTTGCTTTCAAGAACTGTTCCGTCGCTCAGTCTGATGCCCTTTACGGCTCCGTCTTCCACAAGAACTTCCTCAACCATGGCTTCCAGTACCGTCAGATTCTTCTGTTCCAACAGTGTCTTCTGCATGAGCTTCTTGTATTCGATCTTATCTGACTGAACTCTTAAACTTCTTACTCCGGGTCCCTTAGCCGTATTAAGCATCTTAAACTGCAGGGCTGTGGCATCGGCGTTTTTGCCCATCTGCCCGCCCAGAGCGTCTATTTCACGGACAACGATTCCCTTTGCCGGACCGCCTACTGAAGGGTTGCACGGCATGGAGGCTATCCAGTTTATATCAAGTGTAACAAGGACTGTTTCAAGTCCTATGCGGCTTGTTGCCAGAGCTGCTTCACAGCCGGCATGTCCGCCGCCGACAACTATAACATCTGTCATTCTGTCTGTCCTCCGCTGTATATTGCGTACTGTCTTGCCACACTGATGCGGCAATGTGAATAATCTATTCTGTTTCTGTTAAGGGTGTCTATAAGAGTGTTGTAGGCCAGAGCCGGTGTGTTGCACTCTTCGGAAATATGAGCCAGGATGATCTCCCTGGTATTATTTCTGATGACACGTGAAAGGATGACGGCACTGTCTTCATTGCACAGATGCCCGTTATTGGAGAGTATGCGGTCCTTGAGATAACCCGGTCTGTTGGAGTTCATCAGCATGTCCGTATCGTGGTTGCTCTCAAAAATATAATAGTCCGCTCCCTTTATCAGTTCTTCATTGGCATGTGAAAGGTAGCCGGTATCCGTAACGCTGACAAGAGTCTCTTTTCCGTCATGAATAATGAAACCCAGCGTATGGCTGCAGTCGTGAGACAGCGGAAGCGGCAGGATGGTAAAAGGACCAGCCTTTACTAATTCCAGCGGTCTTATTACCGTTTCATTTTCAGTATTCAGTATGGGCTCGGGAACCAGCAGTTTCAGATCTGAAAACATCTTTATCTGTCTGATATGGTCTGAATGCTCGTGAGTAACTAACAAAGCTTCAGCTTGATGGCGGTCAACGCCAATCTCACTGAAGCATTTTTCCAAATACTTTCGGGTTCCGCCGCAGTCTATAATCAGAAAGCACCCGGCGGATTCCACTACCGTGCAGTTCCCCTTAGAACCACTTTCCAGAACATGAAATTTCATTTATATGCACAAATCACAGTTAAGTACCAGACACGGGTCCACGAATTTTCCTTCGACCTTGATGTCGAGATGAACGTGCGGTCCGTAGGCAAGTCCGGTCATGCCAATGTCTCCGATATATTCTCCTCTTACAACCTGCTCCCCGGCCTGGATCCATCCTCTTGTACGCATGTGCATGTATCTGAATCTGAAAGGTCCATGCTGGATGGCATACATCCATCCGGTGTCGTTGTACCATGCATTTAATACAACTGTTCCGTTTTCACATGCATACACCTTGCCATATGGCTGATAAATATTGATAAAGTCAACGCCCTTATGTCCGGCTCTTGGCTTGTAAGTGCTGAATTCGTAGCCGCTGTACAGACGGCAGTTATCAATAGGGAAACGGAAATTCAGTTCACCCGTATCGATATGAGTGGTTGAAGTACCTATTCTTATTACTTCGGTAACAGGTGTTTCTACGACCACAGTATACTTCTGCTTATAGCTTGTCAGAATGCCGTTTACATAGATGTCCTGATATAAAGTGTTTCTCTTTCCGTCCTTACCAGGAGTAACAACCTCTGACATGCCTGCCATCAGCGAGTCGTCGATCTTATAGATCGTGTCATCACGGTAGATGATCTCCTGAACATATCTCTCCTTCTCAACCACTACCGTTATCGGTGAATTGAAGTAGGTAACGTTCAGCTGTGTTCCCGGCTTGAGAATCTGGTCAGCACTGTGCAGTGATTCGTTGATCATGATAAGCTGTTCTTCCGTAAGGGCATGATAGTATGCCACGGAGTTGACGTTATCAAATTCCTGCACTGTGTAGTACTCAAGTTCATAATCCTTGCCGTAGCACAGATACATCAGTATCTCGTCTTTATTCTTGAAGATCTCAGAAGCTGAAGCTCCTGAAGGTGTTGATACAAGTCTTTCCTCAATGCTGATGTTGACCTCCTGCTCACCGATCGTCGTCAGGGAAACTATTGCCTCACGGTTTTCCAGTTTGACAAATACGTCTTCGCTGATGAAGATCAGCGCAAACTCACGCAGTGCTGCCTTGAAGTCTTCCTCACTCTTTACATAGATGACATCCTTGTCTCCTATGTTGATCTTATAGGCGTCTACCAGGAATAGGTCGTTTTTAAGCAGGTAGTCACAGATCTCCTTATCCTTGTTGTCATAGCGCAGATATGTCTTTTCATTGTAAAAATATATGTCGCTGTCAAACTGGATGTTAGCGTTCGGGAAATCAGTCTTATAGTACTGTTCATATGCCTTGTCCTTGACCTGGGTCAGCACTGATGAATCCTGTATAACGCCCAAAAGCTGATCCTGATAGTACACCTTGGTAACTTCCACAGGATCATCATAGATTCCCAGAACGTTCTGACTTACAATGGATTTTTCATCCGCTACACTCAGGTTCCTGCTTGCAATGGACGGATTTCTGAAGAAGAATCCCAGGGCCACTGCGGCAATCAGGGCAAGAGCTATGGCTATGTATCTTTTTTTCATTTAAGACCTCTTAATCTCTTTCTCTGTTGAAGAACGCGTTAATGTTCTGCTGGAACATCAGCTCCACATCACCGGTTGAACCGTTACGATGCTTGGCGATGATGATGGTTGCCGGCAGGCAGGCATCATTAGGAACATCATTCTCTTCTTCCTTTCCCCTGTTGAAATAGTCAGGTCTGTGCAGGAACATGACGATGTCAGCATCCTGCTCAATGGCTCCTGATTCTCTCAGGTCGGAAAGGATAGGTCTCTTGTCACCGCTTCGCTGTTCAACGGAACGTGACAGCTGTGACAGAGCTATTACAGGCACTTCCAGCTCTCTGGCCAGTGCCTTAAGGCTTCTTGAAATCTCGGAAACTTCCAGCTGACGGTTGTCAGAATGTCTGGAAGACGGTGTGATAAGCTGCAGATAGTCAATTACGATGAGGTCAAGGTTCCCTTCCGCCTTGAGCTTACGGCACTTGGCAAATATGTCATTGACCTTAATGGACGCACTGTCCTCGATAAACAGCTTACTGGTGATCAGGGCATCTGATGCGTACTTGATCTTGGCCCAGTCTTCATTTGTCAGGTTATTGCCTGTTCTGATGCGGTAACTGTCGACACCTGACTGTGCGGAAAGAATTCTCATTCCCAGCTGCAGTACCGGCATTTCCAGTGAGAACAGGGCTACGGCTTTTCCGTATTTTGTTGCGGCATTGGCAGCTATGTTCAGCGCAAAGGCTGTCTTACCTACGGAAGGACGGGCAGCCATGATGATGAGGTCACCCTTCTGGAATCCGTATGTGATGCGGTCAAGATCAATATAGCCGCTTCTGACGCCTGTCATTTCCTTGTGCTGCTGCAGAAGTCTTATCTGCGCAAGAACCTGCTCCATGGCGGCGCGGCTGGTAGTGAAATCAGTTGCCTTGACGTTTCTGGTAACCGCCAGAATGTGATTCTCGGCATCTGCCAGTACTTCTTCGGCATTGGCGCTGTTGTTGTATGCGTCATCTATGACCTTCTGGCTGACTTCAATCAGCTTTCTCAGAATGGCCTTTTCCTGGATGGTCTTGATATAGTATTCGCTGTTGGCGCTGCTGACGGCCATGTCAGTCAGGTGAGAGATATACTCTACACCACCAACAGCATTAAGCTGCTGAATGTCGCTCAGTCTGGTAACAACACTGGTGACATCAACAGGGATATTCTCATTCTGCAGGTCCATGATTACGTTGAATATGCGGCGGTCGCTTTCAAGATAAAACTCTTCCGGCTGCAGATTCTGGTCATAAGCCGTAATTATGGTGTTTGGATAAACGAGCATTGACCCTAAAAGAGCCTGCTCTGTATCTATGCTTTGTGGTACCTGAGGCATAAAGTCCCTCCTACTTTGGCTGTATATCTATTTTCAGATCAGCCACAACACCTTTGTACAGTTCTGCCTTGACGGTATGAACGCCCAGTCTGGTCAGATTCTCGGTTTCCGTGATCCTTCTCTTGTCAACTTCTATTCCGTATTCTCTCTGAAGAACATTGCTGATCTGCTTTGAGGAAACTGAACCGAATATCTTTCCTTCAACCCCGGCTTCGACCTTGAAGACAAGCATCATTTTCTCAAGTTTTGCCTTGACGGCTTCTGCTTCTGACTTCTTTTCTGCCTCTTTGGCCAGGTCATCAGCTTTCTGCTGGTCAAGAATTTCCAGTGCTTTCTTGGTGGCTTCCACGGCAAAACCGTTTCTTATCAGATAGTTACGGCCATAACCGTCCGCAACTTCCTTGATCTCACCCTTTTTTCCGACATTCTTAACATCACTTAACAGTATTATTCTCATGTTCGTCAGTCCCTTCCAAATATGCATTTATCGAATCCAGCAGTTCAGAACGCAGTTCTGCTACTGTGCTGTTTTTTCTCTGTAAGCCGGCAGCTGACAGATGTCCTCCGCCGCCCATTCTCTCCAGAATGATCTGAACATTTATGGCACCGTTGCTGCGTCCGGAAACAGCTATGTTTTCCTCATCGGAAGAAGCAATTACGAACGAAGCATCAACCGATTTGATCGACAGCATGTAGTTGGCGATCTGGGCAACCAGCGTTCTGTTGATGGTTCCTTCCTTTTCAGGAAGAGCAGCCACCAGAATATTGCCGTTGATCAGTTCACTGTACTTCATGGCTCTGGTCTTGGCTTCAGCCTGTTCCATGGTTTCCTTGAGCCAGTCATTAGCTGCAGCTATGTCAGCGCCCTCTTTTCTCAGATAGGCACATACTTCAAATGTTCTTCCTGAGCATCTGCTGCGGAAACCGTCGGTATCCACGAGAATACCCGTATACATGAATGTTGTCTCAAAGACGCTTAATTCAACCTTGACCGGTTCGTACTGAATCAGTTCGCTAACCAGCTCAACGGCTGATGATGAAGATGGTTCGTTGTATATCATCATAGCCAGGATGTTGGCTTCGGTCTTTCTTCTGTGGTGGTCAATGATCGCAATACGTCCGGCGCTCTCTACCAGCTTGGCAGAAGAGGTCTGGTCCATGCTGTGGTGGTCACAGACGACAACCAGAGACTTGGATGTCAGTTTTTCAATTGCTTCAAGTTCGCCGATAACGCGGTGTCTTTCCGCCAGCTCTGCGGCGTTCTGCTTCAGAGCTTCCTCGGCACTGCTTTCAATGGTGATGCCGTTGAAAACCAGATATACGGGCTTACCCAGTGCAGCAGCGATTCTGCTGACACCAAGACATGAGCCAATGGCGTCATAGTCAGCATTCTTATGCGGAACTACAAAGACATTGTCACTGTCCTTTATAACGCCTCTTAAGGTCTGGGCCATGACTCTGGCTCTTACCTTGGAGGTCTTTTCACTTGCTTCAGATGAAGATCCGTAGAATCTTACTTCCTGACCGTATGGCTTGACTGCAACCTGGTCACCGCCTCTGGCAAGCACCAGTTCCAGCAGGTCAATGATCATGCTGTCAAGTTCCAGCAGATCGGCTGTTCCGTAGGCAAAGCCCATGGAAGCGGAAATCGCAACATCCAGATTCTCTGCTTCCTTCTTGATGCTTTCAAGAATGCTGAAGCGGCTGGCTATCATGTCATTGAGGATCTTTCTGTTGGCAATCACGATGAAACGGTCGCTTCTGACACGTCTGACGACGGCACCGAAGCCGCGGCCCCATTCAACAGCCTTCTGACGGATGTTTGTATTGATCATGGCGATCTTCTGTTCATCTTCGTACTGGATGGTCTCGTCATAGTTGTCGAGATAGATCATTCCCAGAACGATGCTTTCATCACTGTACTGTTCCTGCAGAACGGACAGTTCGGTGATGTCGCGGATATAGAAAGCCGGTGAAGTCTGGCTCTTGACAGCTTCATAGACTCTGTCGTTTACAGTAACGATGCATGAATCGGCTTCTCCGTTAAGTATTACTTCACTTCCCGGAATGGCCTTGGTGACCTTTTCACCGATAAGAACCAGACTGCGTTCATCAAAGAACTCGCTGGCCCAGGTTATCATGTAGTTTTCATCATATATAACTATGCCTGTCTGGGCATAGATCATGGCAGATTTGGAGTCGTTGCCCAGAATACGGGTAACATCTATGATTCGCTCTCTGCGGGCTCCCTCATATACAAGGATGATGATGGCGAAAACAATTCCCTCAATTATGGTAAAGATGGCTGCAAGAAGTGAAAAAGGCTGTTTGAATACAAACTGCAAGATAATCAATATTGCAACCTGAAGCAGGAATACTGCCAGTGCCACGTACTTCAAACTACTGGTTCTGCTGTCCATTCTTTACAATCTCCTTTGCCAATAAAGTCCTTGTGTCGGTAAACATGTCAACGCACCCAAGCATGATTATGAGCACGGGCATGAATAAGAGTGCTCCGAAATACAGAAGCATATATATTATTCTACTATTTTTGGGAACCTTTTTCCATTCCAGCCATGTAAGAACAAGCAAATAGCCGAAAAAGCCGCACAGAAACAGTACGATGGTTACCAACATAGTTATTGTATTAACATACTGTGTACTTTGTGTGAGAATCATGACAAACTGTGCAACGAGCGTGCCGAAAACAAACAGTTTAATTATCATAGGAGCCCTGATATCCGTTAACGGTATCATCTTAGGTGTAGGCATCTTCAGTCTCTTCAGCACGATGAAGGCAACCAGATGAACCAGGATTCCTTCCATTATGCTGGTAAAGACGGACGCAAGCACCAGCATGTTTATCAGCATGCTGTCATTTATAAGCTGAGCGCTTTCCGGTCCCAGCATCTGTTTGATGGTATCCTGCATGATCTTAAGGTCTTCCGCAAGGTTATAGCCGAAGAATCCGGCAAATACATATTCCGAAAGCACGACTATCAGCAGGGAAACCAGCGTTACACTGCCGATAAGGAACGCTACGCTCCAGTCATGCAGAAGTCCGTATGAATACACTATTCCGGCAAAGATCGACATGAAGACATAGAAAAGCGTCACCGGTGTGGACACCAGGAAAGCAACCCCCAGCATGGCGGCTCCTAAGACAAACGATCTTTTTATACCGAATTTAAGACAGTAAATAATAACCGGAATCGGGATTATCCAGAACAGATACAGGTCCAGTGCTCCGGCCAGCTGTCTGTTGACGAACAGCAATACACCTAATAAGGCAGCCATCATGGCTCCGTAGGTTATGCTGTTTACACGGCTGTTCTTCATTTTATCATTCTCCCAAAGAATAAACCTCCGCAATAAAAATTGCGGAGGTCATAAATCAATTAATCAATTACGTATGGGATTAAAGCCATCTGGCGTGCACGCTTGATAGCTGTGGCCAGCATACGCTGATACTTAGCGCTTGTACCTGTTACTCTGCGTGGAATAATCTTACCATTTGCGGAGATGAACTTCTTCAGTAATTCAACATCCTTATAGTCAATGTATTTAATGTTATTCTTTGTGAAGTAACATACTTTCTTACGGCTAGGTCTCTGTTTTTTATTAAAAGCCATTAATTCTTACTCCCTTCTTAGAAAGGCAGATCATCACTGGAAATATTCAGTGTCGGTGTCTCTACCATATCATCATAAACATTAGCATCCGGGTAGTAACCGCTGTTGTCAACGGTATTCTGCCTTGCGGCATCACTGCTTCTTGATTCCAAGAATGTCAGGTTATCGCATACGACCTCCGTGACGTATACTTTCTTGCCCGGAGAATTGGGGTCATCATAGTTACGTGTCTGAATACGTCCTTCAACCCCTACCTGAGATCCCTTATGGGTGTACTGCGCCATTAAGTCGGCAGTCTGGTTCCACGCGACACACGGTATAAAGTCTGCTGTAGGCTGACTTGGATCGGCATTACGACTCTTTCTGCGGTCTACTGCCAATGTGAAAGACGCTACTGATGTACCTGAACCGGTCTTGCGGACCATTGGATCTCTGGTCAAACGACCAACTAAAATAACTCGATTAATCATTAATGTCACCTCTTATTGTTCTTCAAGATTGACGATTAAATGACGAACTACATTCTGGTTGATTCTGCAGATACGATCCAGTTCTGCTACGGTCTCGACCTCAGCCTGGAATGTAACTACCATGTAATAACCCTTGCTCATGTGGTTGATTTCATAAGCGAACTCTTTGATGCCCCATTCATCGATCTTTTCAATGGCACCACCTTCGTTGGTGATGATTCCATGTAAGGATTCAATGAGCTGCTGACGAGCTGCTTCTTCCAATGAAGCGTTCAGAATGTACATGATTTCGTACTTTCTCATACTTTACCTCCTTCTGGACTATTGGCCTTTTCAGGCAAGGAGTAAATGCTTTCGCATTTATCCGTAATAACGATTTTATCAAAATAATAAACTAATGTAAAGTCAATCTTGCAACCTTTCATTACTATTTAGCTTTACTTCTGGCTTTTTCCCGTATCTCTTCGGCTTTTTCTATCAGCTGCTGAGCAACAAAGCACCAGATAAGTCCGATTATTGCGCCGGCGCAGACATCAGTAAGGAAATGAGCTCCGTAAACGATACGTCCGTACATGACAAAGTATACCCATACGAATGCTATGATCAGGCCGTTGCGGCGTGACAGTTCAGCCTTCAGCATCTCCGGAATGAAGATGATGAATGTCAGCAGCATTGAGAATGAAGTATGGCCGCTGGGGAAGCTTTCAAAGATATCTCCGTCTGCTCCCGGTACCGGCTTGTACCATGGCGTAAACTGTGTGGCAGGATCATCCATTGCATAGTATCTTCTTCTGCCCATGATCCTCTTTAAGATCTCAACATTTACCACTATGCATCCTGTGGCTGCCAGAAACATGAAGGCAATTATGAACTGTTTCTTGGTGATTTCAGGCTTGCGGATATAGAACAGCGCTGCTGCGGCAGCTCCGCAGGCAACACCGAGCAGAATCCATACGGGCTTGCCAAAACCGGCCCACTTGCCTATTTCGCGCCAGGCCATTACACCGCCGCCGATCGGCAGCAGCAATGAAGGATAGTACAGCTTTGTTTTTCTCAAAAACCAGTTAACCACACCTGCACAGTAGATCATTATTATGCATGAAGGCGCCATGGCCATCAGATTCATGAAGTTGGCAATGAAATTACGGTCATTATATAATGCGGCAGACAGCTGAAGGTCAAAGAATGTGCCTACAGCCATGCCGGCGACCAATACACCAAGCAGAACGAAAAACGTTGTTTTCTTCATTATTAATTACTTCCTTTCATGAAGGCTTCTATATCATCGACTTCCTTGATGATCTCAGCGCTCAGGTTGACGGCTCCGTCTTCCGTGATCAGAATGTCATCTTCTATTCTTACGCCGATACCCTCTTCTTCAATGTAGAGGCCCGGTTCATTTGAAATGACATTTCCCGCCTGCAGAGGCATGTCCGGAAGTGACTGGTCATGAGTCTCAAGACCAATGTGATGGCTTACGCCATGCCAGTAGTAATCTCTGACTGTCTTTCCGTCCTTGATCAGGCCAAGCTTAGGCAGCTCTTCTTCATAGAATGCTATGACCTTGTTGTTAAGTTCTCTTGTAGTAAGGCCCGGTCTGGCTTCTGCAAGAATCATCTTATTGGCTTTTAATACCGTTTCATAAATCTCTCTCTGTCTCGGACTGAATGTGCCGTTGAGAGGGAATGTACGGGATATGTCAGCATTGTAATACTTGTATGCGGCTCCCAGGTCGCACAGCAGCAGTTCTCCTTCACCGCTTCTGACATTATTAGCTCCGTAATGCAGCACGGTAGCGTTTTTGCCGCTGGCGCAGATGGTATGGAAAGCATGTTCGCACTGTTCACACTTAAGGACAAAATCGAAGTAGGCTTCCAGCTGATTCTCCCAGACACGGTCATGGGCTCTGCGCATCATGGCCTTTATTCCTTCATTAGTAACAGCGATGGCTCTTCTCATCAGTTCCAATTCAGCAGGTTCCTTCACAAGTCTCATTCTTGTGGTGTTCTCAAAAATGTTCTTTATCTGAATGTCAGGCTGCTGTGCCCTGATTTTATTAAACAGGTCTGCCAGCTGGGATGGCTGATCAAGTTCCTGCTTGCTTAATTCTCCGCAAAGTGTAAAGGCATGGTACTTGCCCATACTGTTGATGAAAGACCCCATGTAGTCTTCAAGACTCTCAAGATATCTGACATCAGCTATGCCGCTGATTTCCCTGGCTTCTTCCGGAAGGATCTTTCCTCCAACCCATTTGGCCATTTGAGGATCAAAAGGCTCGATAAACAGCACTTCACGTGATCCTGAAGGCAGTTTAACCAGTACCAGAACCAGGTTTTCCCTGTCCAGTCCCGTGTAATAGTAGAATGACCTGTTGACATAGAACGGGTATTTTTCATCTCCCACTGTGTAAGGAGCCTTCCCGGCCATCATGACCGTAATGGAATACTCCGGCAATGTTTCTATAAGACGCTGTCTTCTCTCCTGGAACATATATATTTAACCCTCCTTTATATCATCTATGGTAGTGATCTTGGTATTGTGGCCGGTTGCTTCAACCAGCTTTATCTTCATGTAACTGTATTTTTCAATAATCTGTGCGTCATCAGTTGCCGTAAAGCCGTCTTCGGCAGCAAGCTGATAACATCTTATGAGTTCATCCGTTCTGAAGGCCTGCGGTGTCTGTGCCCTTCTCAGCTTTGAACGGTCTATGGTCCCTGAAATATATCCTTCCTCATCAATCTCCTTGACGGTATCGGTTTCCGGTCTGCACAGAATTGCGCCGGTAGTTACCGTTACCGCATTCTTAAGTCTGGAGAGGTCGGCTTTGGTCAGGTAACAGCGGGCTCCGTCATGTACAAGTGTAATGTCTTCCGTACAGGCCATAAGACCGTTCATGACACTCTGCTGGCGGGTCGCACCGCCGTTGCATATTATCATCTTTCCCAGATATCTGGTGGAGGTCAGATATTCAAACACGTCTCCTGTTGCGGAAACCACGATCTGACGGCAGTCATCATCATCAATGAAAAGCTGAAGTGCTCTGTCAATTACTCTTGTGCCGTCCTGAAAACAATACAGCATCTTGCTGGTAACATGATTGAACCTGGTTGAACTGCCGGCGGCAGCTATGACAACGGAATACTTCATGGGACCCCCTCCCTATTGATTAATTCTAACACATTTAATGATGAATTGTTATTGACATAATATATATAAAGGAACTCGAAAGAAGAAACAATCATCAACAAACACTTGCAAAAAAATAAGAATATGCTAAAATGTAGATAAAGGAAGGGATGTGACCTTATGTATGAATGGATAAAAGGAAGCACATTTACAGCGTTGGCAACCATGACGGATACCAATATTACGCTTAACAACAGTGCTACAAGTCACTTTACCGATGTACGCTGGGTCCTGGTAGGCCTTGATTACGAAGCAGCCAAGCTTGCCATAAAACCGGTAACAAGAAGTGACTACGATCTGCGCATATACCCTTTGGAAGATCTGCACAAGATATCGATCGGAAACGGATATGCCAGAATTACAAATAAGAGTATAATGAATACTATAGCAGGTGTTGTCGGTAAACCGCTGGAAAACAGCAAGTACCTGGCCACCTGGGATGAACAGCAGAACATGCTGGAAATTGACTTAACGAAGGAGTACAGGGGGTAACGAATATGAACATGATATGGTTTTGGATTATCGTCGCCATAGGCGCTGCCGTTATTGAAATCGCAACACTGGGGAACCTCATTTGCATCTGGTTTTCAGCAGGTGCTGCCGTCTCCGCTATTCTCGCTGTCTGCAAGGTAGCTGTACCTATTCAGTACTTTGCCTTCTTCGCTGTAAGCATCGCAATCATGCTTATCGTCAGACCGATGGCTACCAATTATTTAAGAGGTAACGTCGTTCCAACCAATGCCGACAAGCTTATAGGCAAGACCGCCCATCTCACAAAGGCTATTACTTCTGAAGCCTGGGGAGAGCTGGTCATCAGCGGCATGACCTGGAGCTGCATCTCTGTTGACGGAGAGCCTATCGGCAAGGACACAAAAGTAAAGATCATGGCAATCGAAGGCGTGAAGCTGATTGTCAAATCTATAGAAGATTAGAAAATGGAGGAATAGAAAATGCCAGAAAATTTAATCGGAATTATTGTTTTCGCAGTAATCTTCATCATCATTGCTTTGATTCTCGGTTACACCATCAGAATCGTACCTCAGGCTGAAGCCTATGTTGTTGAAAGACTTGGCGCCTATTCTGCTACCTGGACAACCGGTGTACACTTCGTCATGCCATTTGTAGACAGAATCGCCAACAAGCTGACTCTGAAGGAAATCGTCAAGGACTTCGATCCACAGCCTGTTATCACAAAGGATAACGTTACGATGCAGATCGATACCGTTGTATACTTCCAGATCACTGACCCTAAGCTGTATACATACGGCGTAGTCGGTCCTATCACAGCCATTGAAAACCTGACAGCCACCACACTGCGTAACATCATCGGTGACCTCGAACTTGATGAAACCCTGACATCCAGAGACATCATCAATACTCAGATGAGAGCCATCCTTGATGAAGCTACAGACCCATGGGGCATCAAGGTAAACCGTGTTGAAGTTAAGAACATCATCCCGCCGAGAGACATTCAGGAAGCAATGGAAAAGCAGATGAGAGCTGAACGTGAAAGACGTGAAGCCATCCTGAAGGCTGAAGGTGAAAAGAAGAGCGCCATCCTGGTTGCTGAAGGCGAAAAGGAATCAACAGTTCTGAGAGCTGAAGCTAAGAAAGCTGCTCTGATTGCTGAAGCCGAAGGTAAAGCTCAGGCTATCCAGGCTGTATATGAAGCTGAAGCAAGAGGTATCCAGCTGATCAACAATGCTGCACCAAGCAAGGAATACCTGTCAATCAAGTCACTCGAGACTTATGAAAAGATGGCTAACGGTCAGGCTACCAAGATCGTTGTTCCAAGCGAAATGCAGGGTGTTGCCAGCTTGCTGACAAGCGCCAAGGAACTGGTTTCCAAGGACAAATAGATAGAAAGCTGACCAGAACAGGACCGTAAGAATATGGCAATGACAGTAGCTATATTATTCTTGATCGTGGTAGTCTTATCAGCTCTCAATATCATACAGTACATAATACCGTTGTTATTCTTTGGTGCCTTCGTCTATACGATCATCAAGTATATGGGAACCGGCAACAAGAACGGAATCAAAAGTACAATCGCTAAACCTGTGCCAACTCTCCCAACAAAACAGGTTCCGGCACCGAATTCACATGCCGGACAGCATAATTACTCTACCGCTTATTCTCAGAAGAAAACGGAATCACGCGGCACCATTAAGGATCCGCCTTTAAGTGAAGCGGAGAGAAATGTACTTTACGGTAAATAACTTCGGCAGAAGAAAACATCAGAAAGCTGAACATCCGTTCAGCTTTTTCTGTGCATTTGTTATGTGGTGATTATTGTATTTGGCTATAATGGTAGTAATCATCAGGAGGTCTTTATGGCAGAAATAGTAAAAAGCGTAACCGAGCTTATAGGAAATACCCCTCTAATGGAATTGACAGGCATTGAACGCAAATACGGCCTTAAGGCGAGACTTTTGGCCAAGCTTGAATATCTTAATCCTACCGGTTCCACCAAGGACAGAGCCGCCTTTAACATGATCCTGGAAGCAGAACAGACAGGAGTTCTGAAACCGGGAGCAGTAATAATCGAGCCGACTTCAGGAAATACAGGCATCGGTCTGGCGGCCTGCGGTACAGCCCGGGGCTACAGGGTGATCATCGTCATGCCGGAAACCTTCTCCATTGAAAGAAGGAAACTTATAAAGGCTTACGGTGCTGAAATAGTGCTCAGTGAAGGATCAAAGGGAATGGCCGGAGCCATAGAAAAAGCCCAAGAGCTGGCTGATTCCATTCCGGGGTCATTCATACCTGCACAGTTTGACAATCCCGCCAACGCCAATGCTCACTATCTGACAACAGGTCCGGAAATATGGAGAGATACTGATGGTAATGTGGACATTCTTGTATCGGCGGTAGGAACCGGAGGCACCATAACAGGCACGGGAAGATATCTCAGACAGCAGAACCCCTCTGTCAGGGTAATCGCCGTTGAACCGGCCAGGTCCCCTCTTCTTTCAGGCGGAAAGGCAGGTCCTCATGGCATTCAGGGCATCGGTGCCAACTTCATACCAAGTGTTCTTGATACTTCAGTATACGATGAAGTGGTTACCGTAACCGATGAGGATGCCTATGAAACCTCACGCAACTTTGGCCGTACTGAGGGTATCCTGGTAGGCATTTCTTCAGGGGCTGCTCTGTGGGCAGCTGTGAAACAAGCTCAGAAGCCGGAAAATGAAGGAAAGATCATTGTTGTAATACTCCCGGACTCAGGTGACAGGTATCTGTCGACATCATTATTTGAAGAGTAAGCATAATAAAAGGCTGCCGCGCAGCCTTTTTACTTTATTTCAGTTTTCCCTTCTTCAGCTTCTGCCAGAAGCCTGTGCATGTTCTTCCCGCGGGAATAATCGGTCTCCAGATTATTCATTATCTTCTCCAGGCATTCACTGAGAACCTCTCTCTGTTCATCGCTGAAGTCCTGCAGCGCCATGGCATCAACATCACGGATTATGTGTATGAATTCCTTAAACAGCTTCTCCCCTTTTTCCGTAGCGTAGAGAGCGTATTTTCTTTCATCCGTATCGTTAACATGTCTGACGATCAGCTCGTTTTTAAGCATTCTCTTGACGGACTTTGTTACGGCAGCCTTGCTCAGGGCAAAGAAATCAGCAATCTCCTTCTGAGTGCATCCCGGATTATTAACAACATAGAACAGAAGATGCTGCTGGGCATCATGAACACTTTCCAGATTCTTCAGTCTGGTAGTGATGTGCCACCTGTGCAGCTGCATTATTCTTCTGGTATTCATCATTATGTCCTTATTATCCATAACTCTAACCTCTGGTAAAACCGCATAACGGTAAACCTGCTTAACGGTTTTTATTATAAACTAATATCTCAAATTCAGTCAATTTACAGGACCTGATCTTATCTTTCATATACTTCTAAATATAAAGTACCATATTATATTTTTTTAATGTATAATACTAATGCACACCCCGGAGGTATTTTTATTATGGAAAACTTAAGCGATCAGGAAGTAGTAAGAAGACAGAAAATGGAAGACCTGCGTGCCAAAGGCATCGATCCTTTCGGACATGCCTACAAGCAGACTCACCACTCTAAGGAATTAAAGGCTCTTTATGGAGAAAAGACCAAGGAAGAGCTGGAAGAACTTCAGGTTAAGGTTTCTGTTGCCGGCCGTATCATGACCAAGAGAAGAATGGGCAAGATCGGCTTTATGCACATGCTTGACCGCGACGGTCAGATCCAGATCGTTGTCAACAAGGGCACCGTAGGAGAAGAAACCTACGAAATCTTCAAGGCCAGCGACATCGGCGACATCATCGGCATTGAAGGCCAGGTTGTCAAAACAGATTCAGGCGAACTGTCAGTAAAGGCAGAAACATATACTCATCTTTCAAAAGCTTTACGTCCGTTACCGGAAAAATTCCACGGTCTGACAGATAAGGAAGAACGTTTCAGAAGAAGATACGTTGACCTGATCATGAATGACGATGCCAGAAGAATCGCCTTTACCCGTCCGCGCATCATCAGAGCCATTCAGCGCTACTTCGACAGCAAGGGCTTGGTTGAAGTTGAAACACCTGTTCTCAACACCATCTTAGGCGGCGCTGCAGCAAGACCGTTTGTTACACACCATAACACTCTGGATGTAGACATGTACCTGCGCATTGCCACAGAACTGCCGTTAAAGAGACTGATCGTCGGCGGCATGGAGGGCGTATATGAGATCGGACGTCTGTTCAGAAATGAAGGCATGGACCCGATGCATAATCCTGAATTCACCACCATTGAATTCTATGTTGCCTACTCCGACATGTACGGCATGATGGAAATGGCTGAAGGCTTATTCGAATACGTGGCAAAGGAAGTTCTGGGCACAACCGAGATCACCTATCAGGGCAAGGAAATCTCCCTGAAGGGTCCGTTCAAGAGAATCACCATGACCGACGCCATTAAGGAAAAGTGCGGTGTTGACTTCATGCAGGTCACAACAGACGAAGAGGCCGTCAAGCTTGCTAAACAGCATGACATTGAGCTGCTGGAACACGAAAAGAATTACGGGCATGTCATCGAGAAGTTCTTCGACAAGTATGTTGAGGAAACACTTATCCAGCCGACATTCGTATACAGCTACCCTATCGAAATCTCACCGTTAGCCAAGAAGAACGCTGAGGATCCGCGTTTCACTGACCGTTTCGAAATGTTCATCGACGGCCATGAATACGGCAACGCCTTCTCAGAGCTCAATGACCCGATTGACCAGAAGGCCAGATTCCAGGCTCAGCTGGACGAAAGAGCCAAGGGTAATGCGGAAGCCACAGACATGGATACCGACTATGTAGAAGCTCTGGAATACGGCCTGCCTCCGACAGGCGGCATGGGCATTGGCATTGACAGATTCGTCATGCTGCTGACAGATGCCGATACCATCAGAGAAGTTCTTCTGTTCCCGACCATGAAGCCAAGAGACTAACAATGAGGGCAGACTATCACTTACATACGGAATTCAGCGATGACTCCCGTGAATTGATGGAGAATCAGATTGAAAGAGCCATTGAACTGGGATTGGACGAGATCTGCTTCACCGATCATGTAGACTACGGAATCAAGAAGGACTGGTCCGAAGGCGACATTAAATACCGCAACGGCGCCGGAATATCAACACCCGTGGAACAGCTGGCACCGTTTGCCAACGTCGACTACCCTGCCTACTTTGAAAAGCTGCACAGAATGAAGAAAATCTATTCTGACAGAATATCCATCAAGCAGGGTCTGGAGTTCGGTGTACAGACATCCACCATAGATAGGTTTGAAAAGCTGTACGCTAGATATGAGAATGAACTTGATTTCGTTCTTCTATCCATCCATCAGCTTGATAACATGGAGCTGTGGACTCAGGACTATCAGAGAAAGCACACTAGAAAAGAGTATAACGAACTCTATTACAGAGAACTGTACGATGTAATGCAGCAGTATAAGCACTACAGTGTCCTCGCTCATCTTGACCTGATTGTCAGGTATGACCTGCAGGGCAGATACCCGTTCAAACTTGTTGAAGACCAGGTTGCGGAGATACTTAAGCTGGCCATCAGAGACGGCAAAGGCATCGAGATCAATACATCAAGCTGGCACTACGGTCTGGATGACACCATGCCTTCAGGCGACATTCTAAAGCTCTATAAGGACCTGGGCGGCAGAATAATTACCATCGGTTCTGACGGTCATTCCACTAGATATGTCGCAGATCACTATGAAGATGCGGTGAAAGTCCTGAGAAAAAACGGCTTCACAGAGATTGCCACCTATGATCACATGAAGCCGCTGTTCCATTCAATCTAAAACTTAAAGAACATCCCAACGGATGTTCTTTTTTTACTCTTTTATCTTTATACACAGCATCGTTATATCGTCATGCTGTGTATGTCCGTTGACAAATTCTTCCACTGACTTCTTCAGCTTTTCCATGACAGCCCCGGCTTCAAGATATCTCGCATCTTTAAGACACTCCAGCATCCTGTCTTCGCCATACAGTTCCTTCTTGCTGTTTTCAGCTTCCACGATACCGTCAGTATACAGTAACAGCACATCACCCTTTTTCAGTGTGATACTGTGCTCAGCGTATTCAACATTTTCCATGCCTCCGAGAATGAAGCTGCTTTTCACCTTCAGAATCTGTGCTCCGTCTTTATTAACGACCACCGGCGGATTGTGACCGGCGCTTATAAAGTGCATCTCTCCGGAACTGATCTCCAGTATGCCTATCCAGGCTGTGATGAACATTTCCGCATCGTTACGGTTGCATATGACATTATTGGCAGTAGCCACTGCTTCGTGGAAGGACGGTATGTCTCTGACACAGTTCTGAAGTATCATCTTGCTGGCTGCCATAAACAGAGCTGCCGGTATGCCCTTGCCGGAAACATCCGCGATAGTAAATGCTATGTGGTTGCTGTCAACAAAGAACACGTCATAGAAATCACCGCCTACCGTCTTTGCCGGTTCTATGAGTCCCTTAACATCAAATTCCTCTCTGCCGGGGTAAGTGCCGGAAAGATCAGGCAGCAGTGAATGCTGAATGACACCTGCCACCTGCAGTTCAGATTCCATGACGCTTTTTTCAATAACCATGTCACGGTGCTTTTCAATGTAGGAAATGATCGCAACCATCATGGTGAAGCCAACCGCATTGACCAGCACAAACGGTACGGCTATCTCGTTGACTATTTCAACTGCCTGTGAATACGGCTTAACCATAACCAGTACCACACACAGATGGAATATCTCCATCGCCATGGCAATGATCATATTGTTGGCGGGCTTCTCAAAAAACTTATGATATTTCTGTGACAGTAATCCGCAGAAGGTTCCTATGCTGCAGGTTGCCACAACGCAGGCCTGGGCAGTAAGCCCTCCCATTGTCAGTCTGTGGATACCGGCAATGGCACCCGCCAGAAAACCGCCGATCGGTCCGGATGCGTAACCGGCTATCATCGGCCCTATGTCACGCACTGAAATGATAGCTCCGTTAAGACTGATGCCGGACAGATTTCCATAAACGCCTAACAAGCCCCCCATTATCGTCATGATAAGGATGTTCTGCCAGGCTATCCCCTTTTTCCTGACGCGTGAAAACCGCTCATTGCCGCCAATGAATGCCGCAATGACCAGAATTACCGCTGCTGTTCCAATCAGATTTGTAAAAACCTGCTGTGTTCCGCTTGTTATCATGTAGTAGATACCTTTACTTATTAATCATTATATTCCAGGACCATTATTCACTACAATCGTTTTTGTTTTGGTATGTTTTATTACTTTTTTGATATAGAATAAATATATAAAAAACACAAGTAGTAAAGGGAGATAATCGTTATGAAAGTTAGATTAGAAGGTGTTACCAGAAAATTCGGTAGCACTACCGCTGTTGACAATTTTACAGCCACATTTGAAGATGGTCAGCTTGTTGTTCTGTTAGGACCGTCAGGCTGCGGAAAATCCACCATGCTTAACATGCTGTCAGGTATCCTTCCTGTATCAAGCGGCAAGATTTACTTCGATAATGACGATGTAACTGACCTGCAGCCGCAGGACAGAGGAATTGGTCTGGTATTCCAGAACTATGCTCTGTATCCTCACATGACTGTATTGGAAAACATTGCGTTCCCTCTTGAAATAAAGAAAGTCAAGAAGGCTGAAAGAATCGAGAAAGCCAAGGAAATGGCCAGACTCGTTCAGATCGAAGAATACCTGGACAGAAGACCAAGTCAGCTGTCCGGCGGACAGCAGCAGCGTGTTGCCATTGCCCGTGCCCTGATCAAGGACCCAAGACTGCTGCTTCTCGATGAACCTCTGTCCAATCTGGATGCCAGATTAAGACTTGTTACAAGAGAAGAGATCAGAAGGATTCAGCTGGAAACAGGTGTAACGACCGTATTTGTTACCCATGACCAGGAAGAGGCCATGTCCATTTCCGATAAGATCATTCTCATGAAGGACGGCAAACTCCAGCAGCAGGATGACCCGCAGGCCATTTACGATGACCCGCATAATGAATTCGTCGCCAGTTTCATCGGCAACCCGCCAATTAACAAGCTGGACTGCATCATAAAGGACGGCAAGTGTGTTCTGGCTGACGGAAGCGGGGAGATACGCTTAGGCAAGAAATACAATGTTGCTGAAGGTCAGAATGTCGTTGTAGGCATCAGACCTGAAGCCATTCTTGTTGACCAGCCAACCCATGACTTTACTGCTGAAATCATTCAGCGTTATACCATGGGCAAGGAAGAACTGGCTTTCGTAAAGATCGGCAATCAAGAGATCCGTGTGTATCTGCCTAACACCTATGAATATAAGAAAGGCGACATCATTAACATCAAGCTGAAGAAACTCGGCTTCTTCCTGTTTGACAAGGAAAGCGGTGAGAGAATCTATGCTGAAGACTAAGAAAAAGGAAAGGCAGGAACAGGTCTTCAACAACAAGGCTGAACCGTGGGCATACCTCATTCCGCATGCCATCGGTCTATTGGTCTTCGTTGTCTATCCTGTTGTAACAGCCTTTGTTAACTCAATAAAGGAAGGCTACCGTCTTAACGGCAGCTATAACGGAATAGGTCTGGGAAACTTTGATTACATTCTTCATGACCCGGCCTTCATAAGTGCTCTGAAGAACACGGCCATCTATGCCTTTACAGTAGTTCCGATCGCTACGGTATTATCCATTCTCATTGCGGTAATGCTGAACCAGAAAATAAAGGGCATGGCCTTCTATCAGACAGCGTTCTTCTTACCAATGGTAACCAGTGCAATTGCCATCGGTGCCTGCTGGAAATACATGTTCCACAGCCGTTACGGTGTAATCAACTACATCCTCAACCTCTTTGGATTTGAGAGTCTGCACTGGCTGGAGTCCACTAACGGGTCCACGGCCCTGAACCTGGTGGCGGTAATAATATTCGGCATATGGAATATGATACCGAATACCACCATACTGATGCTGTCGGGCTTACAGAACATTGACCCGCAATACTATACAGCCGCCAAGGTTGACGGTGCCAATACTACGAAGAGATTCTTCAGGATCACTCTTCCGTTATTAACGCCTACCATCTTCCTGACGCTGGTTATTAACATCATTCAGGCATTTAAGCTATACAAGGAGATCATTCCGTTCTGGAATGGTGAGGCAGGTTACACGACAACCAACCTCTACTCCATTGTTTACTACATAAAAGCTCAGTTCTATACCTTCAATAAATTCGGTTACGCCTTCGCGGCGAGCGTTGTTCTCTTCCTGATAGTCCTTGTTCTGACAAAGATCCAGGGCTTCATAGAGAAGAGGATCAAGTACTAGGAGGTGTGTAAGCATGACTAAGGAAAATCGCATTAACAAGATACTTACATACTTCTTCCTCACCATTGGTGCGATCATAATGCTGTTCCCGTTCTACTGGATGTTCTCAGCAGCTTTCAAGACACTGTTTGAATACAATGCCTTCCCGCCGAAACTGGTACCAAGCAACTGGTTCAACTTCGATAACTTCAAGGAAGTCTTCAAAAGAGCTGATATCCTGAAATACTTCAAAAACAGCTTCATAGTACTGATACTTGAGGTTGGCTGCAGCACCATTACTTCCATTATCGGTGCCTACGCCTATTCCAGACTGCGTTTCAGATTCAGAAAACTCGGTTATGCCCTGTTGCTGGCCTTCATGATGGTTCCGACCGAAGTAATGATGATCACCAACTATCAGACCATCGTTAAACTGGGAATCGTCAACAGCCTTACGGCTCTGTGGCTGCCCTGGACAACAAGCGTGTTCTACACAACCATTCTGAAGAACTTCTTCGACTCCGTACCGGACAGCCTGTACTACAGCGCCAAGGTCGATGGCTGCTCCAACTGGAAATACCTGTGGAGAGTCATGGTACCTATTGCCAAGTCCAGCATCTTCACGGTAATTCTGCTGAACTCCATTACCACATTCAATGCTTACTTATGGACACAGTTGGTAATCTACTCTGATGATTTCAGAACCATACCGTTGGCCATTCAGCTGATGTGTACCGAGTTCAACACCAACCCGAACCTGCAGCTGGCTGTCGCAACCCTGATGGTTGCCCCAACCACAATAATCTTCATTGTCTGCCGTAAGTACATCGTTGGCGGTGTTGCCAGAGGCGGTCTGAAAGGATAAAACCTTGTTAACAACAGGACAATTAAACGTAATTCACGAATTAAAGTTTGATTCCATCTATGCACAGATTTCCAACCCGGATTTCTGTGCTTTAGGTTTTGCGCTGGGTGACAGCCTTGATGTCTACTTCTCCAATGGCTACAAGATGATAGATGTCCCCTATCTTGACGGTTTCTATGTCAAGACAGGAGCCTACATGGTAAGCGGATACCCTTCCTATCCTTATGTCAGCGTCGGCAGAAACAACATAGGCATATGGCCGGAAACCGGTTTAAAAGATGAAGGCGAAACCGTAGAGATCATCCTGCACGAAAAAGGAAAGTATCTCAGCATACAGGAAGCCTTCTCCCAGAAGCACCCCCCAAGAAGAGATTATTACGTAAGTGATGAAGCCTTTGCGAATTTCAGAGTGCTCAAGGCTCCCCACTTAAAGGAAGGCTTCTTCATCAGAGGAGGAAGTCCTGTCTGTAATGACTTTGGTTTCATGAAGACGGCTGATGACCTGATAAGACAGCACAGGGTAAGATTCGTGGTAAACCTCGCCGACAATGACGCTGAGCTAGCGGAACAACTGAAAAAGTGTGACGGCTATTACATAAAGGACTTATATGAGGAAGGACGGATAGTCTGTCTTGACCTTTCAGCCAACCCCAGGGAAAAAGCCTACGCCGTAAAGATGTGCAACAGTTTCAGAACCATGATGAAACTCAACGAAGGACCTGTCTATTTCCACTGCGTGGAAGGAAAGGACCGTACAGGGTTCTGCTGCATATTGCTGATTGCGTTAGGAGACGGCACCATGGAGGACTTTGAGAAGGACTACATGGAAACCTATGCCAACTTCTATTACGTGACAAAAGAAACCACACCGGAAAAGTATCAGCTGATAAAAGATCTTTATCTTACCGGCTTTAACATGAACTTCCTGTGCGGCACTGATGATGAAACGGACTTCTCCGGGTATGACTTCAAACAGGAGGCCATAAAATACCTTAAGTTCGGAGACATGTCTGATGAGGAAATTGAAGAATTCATCAGATATGTACGTAACGATTAGTCAAAAAGAAAGAGCATGATCACTCATGCTCTTTTTGTTCTGTTAATAAATCCTATTAACCTTTGATCTGCTGTTCGAAGGTTGCGATTGCATCTTCGATAGCCTGCTTAGGATCCTTACCTGTAGCAACGTCACCAACGATGGCCTTTAATGCCTTCTTCAGGTAGCTTGCCTCTGGTACTGATGCATAGTATGAACCGTATTCAGCCATAACCTTTTCGAGGTCTTCGTTGCCTGCGGCATACTTCTTGTAGTCTTCATTGGCTAAGGTGTTCTTCAGAACTGCATAGTAGTTCATGACTTCGCAGAACTTGGCATTGTAGTTAGCCTGTGTGAAGAACTTGATGAATTCGCAAACGCCCTTAATCTTTTCTTCGTTCTTGTTGTTCAGAACGATGATACCACGTGAACGGGCGATTGTAGACATATGAGCCTTGTCGTTCATATCGAACTGGAATTCATGTGTTGAACCCGGATTCAGGATCTTGTAGTAAGGTCTGCCTGCAACTGAGCTTGAACCCATGGCTGTAACGCCGGCTTCCTGGTCAGTGTTAGCATAGCCGCTATCGAATGCAGGTGCTAAGTAACCTTCCTTGACGCCCTGCTGGAACTTTGTCAACCATTCGATAACCTTTTCATTATTCAGAGTCATCTTCTTGTTCTGGATGTCATAGCAGCCACCAGCCTGGTTAGCTACGAGGAATAATGTTTCGTCTGTATTACATGTCCAGCCGTAGATTGGCTTGCCTGAACCGTCTGTTACGAATTCAAGGCCTGTATCGGTTGTCTTTACAGTTACCTTTTCATGAATTGTCTTTGCAGCAGCAAACATTTCATCCCATGTTTCCGGTACTTCTACACCGGCTGCCTGTAAGATTTCAGGAATGTACCATACAACTGTACCGGTACCGATGATAGGATACAGATACATTCCGCCATCATCGAAGTCTGTTGCATAAGTATAAGCTGAGTCGATGAGGTTGCCGATTGTATCCCTGTCAAGATACTTGCTGAGGTCAACGACCAGGTCATCCTGATGCCACTGTGATGCATATGAACCGTACTCAATTAAGAAGTCAGGTCCCTGTCCGGACTGTGTTACTGTAGCGATGTTGTCCAGGTAGTTCTTATCCTGTCCTTCATAAACTACTTCATACTTGTCCTGAGAAGCATTGAATTCATCGATAACCTTCTTGAAATATTCAAGCTGGTGATCTGAATAATAGTTCCATACTTTAATGACAGTCTTTTCTGCAGGTTTTGGTTCTCCACCCTTGCAGCCGACTACGCCAAATAAGCACAGAACAGACAGCATGACGATTAAAAGTTTCTTCATATTATCTCCTTGTTCCCTTCTTGTTCATAAAGAACTCTTATATATAAATTGTATAGCGAATGACCTTAACTGGCAAGATTTTCAGTCCATTTTGGACATCCTAGCCCTGCAGTTTACGGTAATTGCGATACATTGTATCCGTAGCCTGTTTAATGCCATCCGTGACTTCCGCGATCTGTTCTTCCTTCCAGAATTCCGGCTTTGATCTGAACGGGGTTGTCTTGTCAACTCTGTTGTCAAAGATGCCTAATGGCAGATGATAGGAATTGCCGTATGCCTTTACGGTAACAGTGTCTTCAACTTCACTTGTTTCCTTCAGATACAGCATGTCATCACAGCCATATTCTCTTAACATGACATCCAGCGGTACGCCGTGGTTAAGTATTGAACCTGGATCATTAGGGTCAGCCCTGTCAAAGTTCTTCCTTCTTGATTCTTCAGGGGTTACCCAGATGTAAAGAATGGTGGCTCTTTCCAGAATTTCCGGGCAGAACTGTCTTAATGAATACTGATAGCCAAACGGATCCTGTAACGGCATTGAAGCTCCGTCAGAGCCTCCTCTGGCCATTTCAATCATGATTGTCTTGCCTTCTATTACGGAATCATCCGGATAGAAAGACAGTCTTTCATCAAACTGATGACGGCAATCTTCTTCTACAGCTGCCATGACCTTCTCACGGACTTCCGGTTCCAGGCTTGTCGTCCTAGTAGAATCGCCTACTTCTTCGCAGGCTTTATCAAATCTTTCAAACATCAGCTTAGCATAGCTTTCCGGTCTGGTGCGGTCATCACTTACCAGTGAATAATAGTCCTGATTCAGTAACTTGATCAAAACGCCATTGCCCAGACTTCCTGTCGGGCTTCTGAACAGAGGTTCATGTCCTATCTTGGCCAGTTCCCCGTCAATTCTGTCCATTAAGAAGACATACGGGAAATCATCCAGCTGCAGAGTCTGACCGATATGGAAATCCTTAGCCAGAACTTCCGGATCCATGTGAGCCATGAAATTACGCACTTCTGATTTTCCGCTGGCCGGTAACGCCAGTAACAGTACAACATCAAATACTTCGCTCATTATCTATTCCTCTCTTTATCTATTATTTCTGTCAGCCTCTATCAGGTATTCTATTGCCTTAAGAGCTGTTTTTATCGTCCTGTCATTCATGCCGCCATAAGCCATTATGCCACCAGCCCTGACTCCTCTTATCTGAGAAATAATAAACAGGGCGGCTGCTTCCATTTCACTGGCGACTACTCCTGCTTTCTGCCAGGCTTTCCAGCGCTGTACCAGCCTGTCACCGTCTGGAGCTGAATCAGGATCGATCTCACCGTAGAATGAGTCCTTGGACTGGCTGATGCCTGCCACAAACTTATACCCGAGATCATCAGCTGCTTTAACAAGAGCGTTAGTCACTTCCCTGTCAGCGATGGCTGGATACTCAATTGGAATATAATGAATGGTTGTTCCTTCATCTCTTATGGCTCCGGTAATTATGGCACCGTCATAGTTTTCTTCCGTATACTCCTCACTGACCGGACCGCAGGTACCTACTCTTATCAGCACTTTGGCTCCGCAGTGTATCAGTTCCTCTACGGCTATGGCTGTTGAAGGACAGCCCATGCCGGTGCTTGTTACGGAAACCTTTACGCCGTTAAGCTTGCCTGTCCATGTCCTGTGTTCCCTGTTTTCAGCCACAAGAACAGGATCATCGAGATATGCAGCTATCTTGTCCGTTCTGAAAGGATCACCCGGAACAAGAACATATTCACCAATGTCCCCTTTCTTACAGTGAATGTGATACTGTAAGCCGTCCTCAGTGAGGACTTCTTTACTTTGAATTCTCATTTTTGATCACTCCTTCTGATCAATTTCATTCTTAATAATATTTTACCCTAAAACAGGACCTTTTTCTCAATTGATTACCGCCTTTCTGAAATATGGGTTATAATCTCTGTGGGGGATTACGATATGAAATACGATTTTACTACCATACTGGACCGTAAGGGTCATGACGCCATCGCTGTAGACATGCCGGAGAACTATCTCGGACGCTACCATGCGGTAAAAAGAGAAGAAGGTTTTGATGTCATACCCATGTGGGTAGCTGACATGAACTTTCCTGTTGTTCCTTCAGTTCAGAAAGCTATTATTGACAGAGTCAATCACCCCTCATTTGGATATTTTGCTCCAAGAGAAGAGTATTTTAACGCCATTATCAAATGGCAGAAATATCATCATGATGTTGATGTACTGCCGGAACACATCGGTTATGAAAACGGTGTTCTGGGCGGTTTGATAAGTGCCTGTAATGTGCTGTTATCAAGCGGAGACAGTGTATTGCTTCACTCCCCTACATATGTTGGGTTTACTCACTCCCTGGAAAATGCCGGCTATAATCTGGTACTGTCCCCTTTGAAGAGAGAAAACGGTACATGGACTATGGACTATGAAGACATGGAACAGAAGATCATTGACAATAAGATCAAGCTGGCTGTCATCTGTAACCCGCACAACCCCAGTGGCAGAGTATGGAAAAAAGAAGAACTCTTAAAAGCCATGGAAGTATTTGAAAAACACAACGTATGGGTTGTTTCAGATGAGATATGGAGCGATATCGTTCTCTATGGAAACGTACAGGTGCCTACTCAAAGCGTTAATGAATATGCCCACGAACATACAGTTGCCCTGTATGCCCCCAGCAAGACATTCAATCTGGCCGGTCTGGTTGGCGCATATCACATCATCTATAACAAATGGTTAAGAGACCGAATCGACAAGGAGTCTTCACTGAGTCACTACAACTCCATCAATCTTCTTTCCATGTACGGCCTTATGGGGGCATATGAACCGGAAGGATATCAATGGCTCAACGAACTTCGTGAAATCATCGGAGGCAATGTTGACTACGCTGTAGACTTCATTAAGAATAACTTCCCAGGTGTGGATGTCATAAAGCCGGAAGGAACCTACATGTTGTTTATTGACTGTACAGAATACTGTCAGAAACACAATCTGGAATTGAAAGAACTCCTGCATAAGGGCTGGAAATACGGTGTTTACTGGCAGGATGGACAGCCGTTCCATGGTGAATACTCCATAAGGATCAACCTTGCACTTCCGCTGTCAAGAGTAAAAGAAGCCTTCAAGAGGCTTAAGGAACATGTATTTTAAAAAAGACGCACGGCGTCTTTTTTAATAACGGATTTTTTCTTCGGGTACAATTCTCTGGAAGCCCATGCCCCATACCCATATCCACTTCTTTAAGCTGTTCTCATAAATGTCCAGAAACTTACTAAGTCTGATGCCCTGCTGCCTAATCTTTTCATCATCAGTCACTATCTGCCATCCCAGAGTCTTATACAGCTGAAACCTTTTATAGCTGAATAAATAGGCAAGTTCAGGATAGTCTCTTTTAATAGTGTTAGATATTACATTTATGGCATCAGAGTAGAGATACTCTGCTCTGTCAAAGGCTGCCCTGGGATCTTCAAATACCGGTTCATCATATTTGTTTCTGCCAATCTTCCATGCTGTTTCGTCTTTATATTCAGATATATCAGCAGAACCTGTATAGTTTCCAACAACTATGTCACTTTCAGCATAGATGCCATATTGTGTAAAAACATATTTGCCCAGCGATAATAGTATCATCAGCCCAGCCATAACACCCAGAACAATAGGAATTCTTGAATGTTTCTCCTTTTTGTCACTTTTCAGTTCTTTATTGCTTTGATTTATGAATATGATCGTTACCAACATCTGCAGAACATTGATACCTACAATGACCCAAATACGCAGAGAATGGTAGTTAAAGCGGAAGATAGCTGATATAGCAGAAGCCATGACGTGGACATTAGTAAGGTATAAGGGAACATACAGACTCCTTTTCCAATTGTCATAGTTACAGCATAGGACAAAGTTAACTACTAATGATATCCACCCGCTAGTCAGAATAAAGCCCCTGTACATATCTATTGGTGTATTTCCATAATCACCATGCGTGGTATCTAAGAACGCAGCCGGCAAGCTGGAACCAAAGCCCCCCTCAGTAGGATACATGGCAAACAAGGCTGAAGCTATCGAAAACAGAGCGAGAATGTATCTCTTTCTTTTACCGGTCCACAGATCTCCATCCGGTTTTGCAAAACTGAGTTTTCTAAAAAGGATACTATGGGTAATTACAACAGACACCGCTGTAATAACAGCCAGAAATGCTTGAGTAAAAAAGCGGAAGTCGCACTTATCTAAAGAAGCAATTTTCAAACCATATAATCCAACCAGTCCCAATAAGAATACCAGTTCCATATAATAGAACACGCGGTCGCCCTTTTTATGCATCCACAGAAGAGCGAAATAAGAGATTACGCATACCATCCAATATGGCTGATATATGAATAAACCATCGAAGAAATTATCAAAATCGCCGGTATTTCTATATATACCCCACGGCACAAGGCCAACAATGCAGTATACAAGAAACAGTATGATCATAACCGATTTCACGTTTTTCATTTTCTGCTGGTCTTTAAGATAAGCTTCACCCTTAGTACCTGCTGAAAGTAATTCATCTGCTGTTACACCAAAGACTTCAGCCAGTTTTGGAAGGATAGATGCGTCAGGAAGAGTGGTATCAGTTTCCCATCTGGAAACAGTCTTGTCAGACACATATAAAATCTCACCCAGTTCACTCTGAGTCAGATTCTTTTCCAGACGTTTTTCCCTGATATACTGACCTACTGTTTTGTTGTCCATACAGCACCCCCTTTTCTAAATAAATACTAGCACTTCTGCGTGAAATAGTTCTCTCTCATTCCGAGAATCACCTGTTTTTTACCTATTATTTCACTTGAAATAGAGTTAATGTCGTTTAAAACGTATCAAAGATGTTATTATATTACTGTTTTTATATCAATTACGGGGGTCCATATATGAGTAAGGTAAGTGTTATAGTACCGGTCTACAACGGCGAAGACAAGTTAAAAAGATGTGTTGAAAGCATTCTGAATCAGGACTATGAGGATCTGGAACTGATCCTTATTAACGATGGCAGCAAGGACAACTCCAGAGCCATAATTGATGAGTATGCTGAAAAGGACAGCCGCATAAAAAAACTGCATAAGGAAAACGGCGGTGTTTCCAGTACCCGCAATGCCGGACTTGAATTAGCTGAAGGCGATTATGTTCAGTTTGTTGACGTTGATGACTATCTGCCAATGGAATCTACCAAGCAGCTGGTTAGAAGCCTGGAAGATGACAGGTGCGACATGGTCATTTCTGACTTCTACCGTGTTGTCGGAGATAACGTTTCCTTACAGGGGTCCATCGCCAAAGGCGGTGTCATCAGTGTTACGGAATACGCTGATGAAATGTTAAAGACCCCGGCTGACTTCTATTATGGCGTCCTGTGGAACAAGCTATACAAGCGCAGCATCATTGAGGAATTCCACATCAGACTGGACGAGTCTGTAAGCTATTGTGAAGATGTCATCTTCAACATGGAATATCTCAAGCATGTTGGTAATATCAGTGTTCTTAAGGCACCGCAGTATTACTACATCAAGACCAAGGGTTCGCTGGTTGAACAGAACATGGACCTGGACCGCATCATTAAGATGAAAACTACCGTAATCAAGTATTATGACGGTTTCTATAGATACGTTTTCAGTGAGGATGAATACCTGAAGAGGAAGCCTCTTATCTATTCATATCTTATTGCCATAAGTACTGACGGCTTCTCCATTCCTTTCATCAATTCCAGAAAAATCGGTGCAGAAAGCGGAGACAAATACTATTCCAATGAAAAACTGGCCAATACCAGCATTCTGTCTTCCTATCTTTCCGACATGCTGGTAAACCGTTATCTTAATACCATTGCCCAGAAATACCGCATGGAACTGAACGACATCAAGGTTCTTTATTTCCTGTGGTTAAGTGACAAGCCATGCTCCCTGGAAGAGATCGCGGCCTTTACCGGTTTAAGTTTTGTTTCCGTATCTGCCGCAGCCATACGTCTCATTGCCAGAAGTTATGTCAGCTTACGCAACCTCAGTATCGCAGATACCCTCAAAGACAACTATACTTTCAACGCTCCGGATTTCGCTGAAGAGTTTGAACAGCTTTCCTTAGACTACTACCATACCTGTTATGGTGGCTTAACACCGGAAGAAGTAGAAGAATACGAACGCTTACAGAACCGCATTAACGAAAACATCAGACGTGTAATGGGTAACTAGGAGTAATACCTATGAGTTCCCTTTTTCTTAAGATCATAGCCATGATAACAATGCTCATCGACCATGTCGGTGATGTTTTCTTCGGTAATTATGACTTCTTAAGAACCATAGGGCGCATTGCCTTCCCTCTGTATGCTTTAATGTCCGTAGAAGCCTGCATCTACATGATAAAAAAGAAGGATGGTGCAAAGAAATACCTTCTCTTTCTGTTAGTCATTGCGCTTCTGTCTGAATACGGTTATGACAAGGCCTTCTATGGCATCTTCCCCTACTCCGGTTCACAGAATCAGGTTCTTCAGTTTCTGACCTTTGCCCTGGCTTATGGAATAACGGAATTAATCCATAAGAGCTGGTTCAGTGTCATTGTCTGGATCATAACCATTGGTATTAATGCCCATTTCATGATTGGATACAACGGAGCAGGAATAGTATTCATGCTGATGCTGCTGTATTATTGTAAAAACATGCAGAAAAAAGACTCTGTTGTCAGAGCCTGTTTCCTTTTTGCCTCGCTCACTGTTCTGTTTGCGGGCATCTATTTTGAGTTCTATTATCCTGTTTATGGGTTCAGATCCTTGTTACTGATCTGGCAGAATATGATTTATGATGGAATAAACCTGGGTGTCTACCTGGCCTTACCATTCATGGTTGATTATGATTTCACCTATGGCAACATACCAAAACCGTTACGCTTTTTCTACAGGATCTTCTATCCTATGCATCTTACCGTACTGGCAATACTGCGCACGATGCTGTAATTACTTACGCAGTTCGTTAACCATACGGTATGTTTCCGTTGCGTTATGCACCAGTTCCTCACGGGTCACAGTACCATCTGTGAGGCCTTTTTTTATCTGCTTGAATTCACCCTTGCTGCCTGGCATGAAGAGGTTTGTTCCGGCATGAGCTACCTTTGCAGCATTAGGTGGCAGGTATTTGACGTTTTTGCTCAGGAGTCCTCCACCAATGACCCAGTCAGTCATGACGATTCCCTTAAAGCCGAATTCACAGCGCAGTAAGTCATGACACAGTTCTCTGCTTTCGGAAGTGTGAACACCGTTAATGAGGTTATATGAATTCATGACAGCTTTTGGCTGGGATTCCTTCACGGCTATTTCAAAACCTCTGAGATAGATCTCTCTCATGGCTCTTTCCGATACCAGACTATTATTATTCATACGGTTTGTTTCCTGATTATTAGCGGCATAGTGCTTCAGGGTAACACCGCAGCCCTTGTGTGACTGCACACCCTTTGTCACTGCAGCTGCCATGATGCCTGAAACCAACGGATCTTCGGAATAATACTCGAAGTTACGGCCGCACAGAACATTGCGGTGAATATTCAAAGCTGGAGCCAGCCACAGCTGAACGCCAAACTTTTCCATTTCACTGCCAACAATGTCTCCGCACTCATAAGCCAGTTCCCTGTTCCAGCTCTGAGCAATGGCTGTGGCAATCGGAATGGCTGTCGTATACTGTTCTTCTACTTTTACACCTTTCTTGGCCTTGGGGATTATCAGTTTCAGCAACAGCTTAGGCGCAAAGGTCATCATGGATTCCGGGAATGGAGCAGCAAGTGAATGCACTCCCTTTTCATCACGGTAGAAATGCGGGCTCAGTCTTAACCCTGCCGGGCCGTCTGCCATGACAAGATTTCTGACACCCTGTGCCAGGGCGATATTGGTACTTTCTCCGGCAGCTCCGGCTACACTCTTGGATGCATTGCCTACGATGCTTAACGGGTTGCTGCCATACTCACCGATATTCAGTCTGATAAGTGCTTCTTCACTCAGTTTTTCTATGACAGGATCACTTACATATTTATCTTCGTATCTTACTGTTTCCGTAACAAAGTCCTTAACGTCCAATAAGATGACCGGAACATCTTCATTCACCTGTTCCCTGTCTATGATCATATCTTTAAAATCCGGCTTCCCCAGTTTGGCTTCTGCTTTCTTGACTGTAATGTCTTCTTCCAGTCTCAAAGCACTTACGGCACTGGTATTAACGGAGCTGTTTCCGCATCTGACAATATAGTCACCTTTTTCCAGTATGAAGGAACTGGTCTGTTCATCATACCCTGCCAGGTCATTCATCTTAAATGTTACAGATACCGTTTCTGATTCTCCCGGTTTCAGTTCCCCGGTTTTTTCAAATCCGGCCAAATCCTGATAAGCTCTGTTCAGTTTCCCTTCCGGGCAGGAAACGTAAACCTGAACAGTCTCCTTTCCTGCATGTTTACCGGTATTATGAACATCCGCAGATACGGTTACTTCTGTTCCACGTATTTTAACTGTTTCATTATCAATTTTAAAGGAAGCATAACTTAATCCATGACCAAACGGATACAGGGCTTTTCTTCCGATACTGTCAAAATAACGGTATCCTACATAGATGCCCTCTTTATATCTTGTTT
>JAEEGL014257990.1_pt1 | contig 49450 bp, 37 predicted proteins | sample 9134231 | NCBI WGS metagenome assembly JAEEGL01 (sample SAMN16246548, study PRJNA631951) | gut metagenome | biome: gut microbiome; feature: rumen; material: fiber-attached | host: Bos | place: Iran: Karaj | collected 2018-10 | reverse complement strand
CAAGAAGTACTCCGAGAAGGTCGGCGAGCTCTTCTCCGGTGAGGTCTACCAGACCTGGAGCAAGGAAGTCCTCATCCTCGACGAGGACGGCAACGAACTGCACATCCCGAAGAGCGAGCAGATTCCGGGTGAGCACTTCAAGAAGAACGACACCGTCCGCGCCATCATCAAGAGCGTCGAGATGCGCAACAACACTACTCCCTACATCATCCTTTCCCGCACCACCAACGAGTTTCTCGAAAGGCTCTTCGAGCAGGAGGTTCCCGAGATTGCAGACGGCCTGATCACCGTGAAGAAGGTCGCCCGCGTGCCCGGCGTGAGGGCGAAGGTTGCCGTCGAATCCTATGACGACAGGGTGGATCCCATCGGCGCCTGCATCGGCGTCAAGGGCGGCAGGATCATCGGCATCGTCCGTGAGCTCCGCAACGAGAACATCGACGTCCTCCAGTGGACTCCGAACCCTCAGGTCATGATCACGAGGGCCCTCAATCCCGCCCGCGTGTCCTCCATCGACATGGGCTCTTCCCCCGAGGACAAGGTGAAAGTGTACATGCAGCCCGAGGAAGTCAGCAAGGGCATAGGCCGCGGCGGCTGCAACATCCAGCTTGCCGGCATGCTCGTCGGACGCGAGATCGAAGTATGGCGCGAACTCCCGAAGGAAGAAGTCGAGGAGGCCGAAGAAGACGTGGCCCTCGAAGAATTCTCCAACGAGATCGACCAGTGGGTCATCGACAAGCTCATGTCCATCGGCTGCGACACCGCGAAGGATGTCCTTGCGATCGCTCCCGAAGACATCGCCCGCCGGGCTGACCTCGAGGACGAGACCGTCGCCGACGTGATCCGCATCCTCAAGGCTGAATTCGAAGATTAATTGAAAGACAAAGGGGTTATTTATGGCAGAAATCAGACTTAACAAGATAATGAGGCAGTTCAACATCGGACTGTCCGACCTCGTGGACTTCCTCCGCGGGCAGGGCGCCGATGTCGACGAAAACCCGAACGCGAAGGTTTCCGACGAGTACATGGCCGCCGTGACCAGACAGTTCGGCAAGGACCTCGAGATGAAGGAGGCTTCCGAAAAGGTGGACATCAAGCTCACCGAAATCCTCGAGAAAAGCGGCCGCAAGCAGGATAAGGAACCTGCGGAGGACGAAGAGCCCGAGCGGGAGACCATCATCAAGAGCAATACGTTCATCAACTCCAAGAAGGAGTCCGCCCCTGTGAAGGCGGAGCCCGCGCCTGCGCCGGCTCCCGAGCCGGAACCGGTGCGTCCTGAACCGGAGCCCGAACCTGAGCCTGCTCCCACTGAAAGTGCACCGGAGCCCGCGCAGTCTGAGCCTGAGCCCGCTCCTGCCCCTGCCGCTGCGGAGCCTGCCCCCGAGCCGGAACCGGAGTCCGCGCCCGCGGAAGCGGAGCCCGAGGCTGCCGCCGGCAAGCCCGAAACTGAAGATAAGGCCGCGGAAAGCGTGCCTGCACAGGAAGAATCCGCACCGACCCCGGCGGAACAGCCTGTCGCAGCGGCCGCTGCTGCCGCCGTCGCCACCGAGGACGCCACCCCCTTCAAGGTGGTCGGGAAAATCGATCTCAGCCAGTTCGACCGCAAGCCCGCCAAGAAACGCGAGCGCATCAGCAAGGGCACCCAGAAGGTCGATGTCGCGAAGGCAGGAGCGAACGTGGACCGTCCTGCGAAGAAGGACTCCAAGTCCGGCCAGGCGCAGGCCGCCGCTTCCGGCAAGCGCAAGCGCGACCGCGTCGAGAAGTTCAAGCCAGCCCTGACCGAAGCCGAGCAGGAAGAGATGCAGAAGGAGATCCAGAAGCAGGTCAAGGAGACATACGCGAAGATGAACGAAGGCAAGAAGAACAACTTCGGCGCGAAATACCGCAAGGAGAAACGTGAGCTTGCCGCACAGCGTACCCAGGAGGAGATGGAGCAGGTGGCTGCCGAGAAGTCCATCCTGAAGGTGACCGAGTTCGTGACTGTCAATGACCTGGCGACCCTGATGAACAATACCCCCGTGGTGAAGGTAATCGGCGCGTGCATGAGTCTGGGGCTCATGGTTTCCATCAACCAGAGGCTCGACGCCGAGACCCTGGTGCTCGTCGCCGAAGAATTCGGCTACAAGGTCGAATTCGTAACCGCCGCCATTTCCGAGGAGATCGCCTCGCAGGAGGTCGACCGTCCCGAGGACCTGCAGCCGCGTCCTCCGGTGATCACGGTCATGGGCCATGTGGACCACGGTAAGACATCCCTGCTGGACTATATCCGCAAGTCGAACGTCATAGCCGGCGAGGCCGGCGGCATCACCCAGCACATCGGCGCTTACAACGTCGAACTGCCCGACGGCCGCAGGATCACCTTCCTCGACACCCCTGGCCATGAGGCATTCACCGCCATGCGTGCCCGCGGAGCCCAGATGACGGACCTTGCGATCATCATCGTCGCCGCCGACGACGCGGTCATGCCGCAGACGGTCGAGGCGATCAACCATGCACAGGCCGCGGGCGTGCCCATGGTCTTCGCCATCAACAAGATAGACAAGCCGGGGGCGGACCCCGACAAGATACGCCGCCAGCTCTCCGAGATGAATATCCTCGTCGAGGACTGGGGCGGAAAGTACCAGTGCCAGGAAATTTCGGCGAAGAAGGGACTCAACGTGGACAAACTCCTCGAAAAGGTCCTGCTCGAAACCGACCTCCTCGAACTGAAGGCCAATCCTTCCAAGCTGGCCCTCGGCGCCGTGATCGAGTCTTCCCTCGACAAGGGACGCGGCTACCTTGCCACCGTCCTGGTCCAGGAGGGCACCCTGCACGTCGGCGACGTGATGCTGACCGGAAGTTTCTACGGCCGCGTGAAGTCCATGTTCAACGAGCGCGGACAGAAGGTCACGGAGGCCGGTCCTTCGACTCCCGTCTCGGTCCTCGGCCTGAACGGCGCTCCCGCCGCCGGTGAGAAGTTCAACGTCCTCGCCGATGAGAAGGAAGCCAAGAGCATCGCTACGAAGCGCGAGCAGCTCATCCGCATCCAGGGCATCAAGACCCAGAAGCACATGACCCTCGAAGAGATAGGCCGCCGCATCGCAATAGGCAACTTCAAGGAACTCAACATCATCGTCAAGGGCGATGTGGACGGCTCCGTGGAGGCCCTGTCCGATTCACTGATCAAGCTTTCCACCGAGGAAGTGAAGGTCAACGTGATCCACAAGGCCGTCGGCGGAATATCCGAGTCCGACATCCTTCTCGCCCAGGCGTCAGACGCCGTCATCGTCGGCTTCCAGGTGCGTCCTTCGGTCGAGGCCCGCAAGGCTGCAGACCGCGAGGGCATCGAGATCCGCCTCTACTCCGTCATCTACGACTGCATCAACGAGGTCAAGGACGGTATCGAGGGCATGCTCGAGCCGGAGAAGAAGGAGGAAGTCACCGCCACCGCCGAGGTCAAGCAGATCTTCCGCATCAGCAAGGTCGGCACCGTTGCAGGCTGCATCATGCGCGACGGAAAGATGACCCAGAAGGCGAAGGTGCGCCTAATCCGCGCCGGTATCGTGATCTACACCGGCGAACTGGGGTCCCTCCAGATTGGCAAGGACCAGGTCAAGGAAGTCGTCTCCGGCAAGGAGTGTGGCATGTCCATAGCCGGCTACAACGACATCAAGGAAGGCGACATCATCGAAGCCTTCCAGATCGTCGAGATCAAGAGGACGCTGTAAGCGGCTGCTGATGAATGAGCGCCGGAGCCTGCTGGGCAGGTTCCGGCGTTTTTTGTCATTTCGCCCCGTAGCGGCCGGCGAAGAGTACCGCGCCGGTGCTGTTCTCGGTGATGAGATAGATGAAGGGGTGGTCGGCGTGGAAGACGACGCGATCGCCCGGGGCGACTGCGGCTTCCTTCATCATTCCGGCTGTGGAAACAGCAGCCGCTTCAGTGCCTTCCTCGTCAACTTTTATGACGGCATCCTGCTGAACGAAACTTAGGCACAGGGCATAATCGGACATGGCTTTGAAATCGGCCGACTCGTCGTCGAAGGCCGACGGCATGCCCATCGCTGAAAGAATCTCATTGAGATTGATGTGGAACTTCGTCTCGAACTTGGGCAGCCAGAGGTCCACGTCGCAGTGGAACATGCTCCGGATGAAGGAATCCACGCCTTTCTTTTTGAGGTATGCGGGGATTTCCGAGGTCTTGTGGCCGCTGCAGGGGAGCAGCACGGTCATCGAGTAGGCCCCGTTTCCGTACGGCAGGCGCACTGCCTGTAAAACGTCGTCCTCAGCGTAGGCGAAACTCTTCCACGCAAGTTTCATCATCCTGACCTTGCCGGTGCTTCCGTCGGCGAAGGTGAACTTCTCGTCGGAAGTCGCTCCCTTGGGGAACTTTTCTTTCCACTGGCTCTTGAAGTAAATGGCGTTCAGAAGATAGGCCAGCATGTTGGGGTCCACTTCGTCCAGAACCTTTGGAATCAGTCCGTTGGTGTTGTCCGAGCACCAGCCGTTGATCCTTCTTAGGGATGCCGGGCCGTTCATGAAGTCAAGGTTCTCGACCTCGGCGCGGTAGTACTGACCGACGGCGTCCTTGTATGATTTCAGCAGCGGCCAGCCGTCGTCCACGAAAATGGCGTTGGCAATGCTCAGCTTGGTTTTTTTGTCCAGCGCGGGGAGCTGCTTCAGCATCGAAAGGCAGTATTCATTGACCGCGTCCGTCTGCCCTTCGCCGTATCCCAGGACGGAGCAGATTTCGTCGGCGGTAGTCCCTCTGGCGCCGTCCAGCAGCATCCCGAGCAGGAACTGCATGCTGAGGGGCGAGATGATGTAGTCCTTTTCCGCGTCGGCGTCGATGCGGCTGAGGAATTCCATGGAGAAGGTGTTGCCGGTGCGGGCGAACTCTGCCGAGCGGGTCGACAGTTCCAGGCTCTTGTAGGGGTTGTCGGCGTAAGGGTCGCCGCCAATCCTGTCGCAGGATACTGCGCCCATAAGGATTGCTGCTGCTGTTGCAATGGTCATCATTCTGTCCATAATTACTGCGGTTTTGGTACCATTATATAGATGCATGCTGGGGTGAAATAGTTGCGGTGTTCTCTTTTTACCTGAAAAACGCTATCTTCACATCGTAAACTCCACATAAATGAAACGACTGTTATCCCTGATTACTGCATCGGTGCTGGCGATTTCCGCCTCCACGCAGGAGAAATGTCCCGAGATACGCAAGGACCACCCCAGGATTTTCTTCAACTCCGACACCTGGCCGGAGGTCCTCGCCAGGGCTGAAGGTCCTGCACGAGGCTACCGCGACGCGCTGCTGAAGGAGTGCGACAAGATGACGGACAATCCCGTCTGCGGCTACACCGGCCCGGTGGTGCGCATGCCCAAGAAGGCGTCGGACGGATCCTTCATATCGACCGACTCCATGCCCATCGACGCTATCAAGGAATTCGGCAAGCAGGCGGCCAAATGCGCCCTTGCCTGGCGTTTCACCGGGGACGCGAAGTATCTGGAGAAGGCTCGCAGGATGCTGAAGGTGTCGGTGGATGCATACACCGATGCCACGAAGAACCTGCATCCGGTGGACTGGTTCGCCTTCAACAGGCTCAATGCCATCTGCGCCTACGACTGGATATATGAGGGCCTGACCGACGGGCAGCGGAGGGAGATCATCGTTCCGCTGGTGGAGCACGTCCGCCTCATACAGCCTGAAGCGGGGCTGAAGATCCCGCGCCAGCCGCCAGGAAGCAAAACTACCGGATTCTACGGGATGGCGTCGCTGCTGTGGTATGCCGGGCTGGCCGCCGACGGCGACGGGTACTGCGACGAAGTTGCCCGGAAGATGCTTGAGAAGGGCTACCGGCTGTTCATGGAGGTGATCGAAAACCGCGACGCCACTGCCGGCGACGACGGCGGCCTGATCTCGGTGGCGGTCAACTACTCGCTGTACAATTACCCCTTCGCCCATTTCAACTTCTTCCGCAGCCATGTCTCGGCGACCGGGGTGGACATCGCGCCGCGCTATCCTGCCATGGCCCTTTTCCCGTACTGGGTATGGTGGACATGGATTAGGGACGGGGAGCGGCCGAAGGTCATACGCTATGCCGGAGCGTCCGACACCAACCACTATTCCAACACCTTCGGAGGAGAGTACATGTATGAGCACCTCTCCAACTACATGGCCTGTTTCAAGGATTGCGCCCCTGAGGCTGCCGCGTTCACGGCAGCCCTCCGCGAGTGGATGCCGTCGCAGAAGATTACCGACATCTTCCCGGCGACCCCGTTCCTCGTGGACACTGACGCCGAGGTGGATCCGAAGTACGCAGCTGCGATAACGGACAGCCCGCTCAAGGCCCGGCATTTCGAAACGATGGGGCAGATCCTGATGCGCTCCGGCTGGGAACCGGATGCTACCTACTGTACCTTCACGGCAGGTGCCGAAGTCATCCAGCACAAGCACTACGACGAGAACAACTTCATCATCTACAAATACGACCACCTTGCGCTCGACACGGGTGAGAGGGCGCGCCAGAAGGACCTCAACCTGACTTATTACTACGCCCAGAGCGTGGCGCACAACGTCGTGCTCATCCAGAAACCCGGCGAGAAACTTCCGACCTACTGGGGTTCCAAGACCAATGCTCCGGGCGCGAACATCAACTACGGAGGCCAGGTCAACCATACAAGCGCAAAGGTTCTCGCGTTCGAGACCGGCGACGACTTTACGTATGTCGCCTCCGATGCGACGGCATGTTACGGCTCCAAGGCCAAGGAATGCGTCCGCCAGTTCGTTTTCGTGTATCCCGACTGGTTCATTGTCTATGACAGGGTCGTTTCTTCCGATGCCGCCTACGGAAAAGACTGGCTGCTGCATTTCAAGAACCGGCCGGAGATCAAAGGAAACCTTATCAAGGCCGACTCCCGCGGCGGACGGCTGTACTGCCAGGCCCTGCTCCCCAAAGATGCTAGGTTCGACCTCATCGGCGGCCCGGGCAAGGAATTCTGGGTGCGCGACAGGAATTTCGAAATCGATCCGGCATTCTACGAGAAATCTTTCAAAGATGCTGAGGGACGTGGCTACGGTCCTTATTTCGGGGCATGGAGGATAGAGGAGAAGCCGGCCGTCGCAGCCGAGTCCGACCGCTTCCTCAACGTGCTCACGGCCACTTCCTCCGACGGCGGCAAGCCGGTGAAGGCGAAGCTGGTGCAAGACGGCGCGCGTGACGGTGTGGTCCTTTCGCTGAAGGGCCGCAAAATGACCTTCTGGTTCAACCGCGAGGGCGCCGTCGGCGGCGAAGTCGTCATCGGCCGCTCCGCGCGTCCCCTGACCGACAAGGTCCAGCCGCAGGAAGGGATACTGCTATAGATTCGCGAAAAAGTGGTATATTGCAATCCTATGGCAGACGAAAAGATAATATTCTCGATGAACGGGGTCGGCAAGGTCCTGCCCCATAACAACAAAGTCATTCTCAAGGACATCTACCTGTCCTTCTTCTACGGTGCCAAGATAGGCATAATCGGCCTGAACGGCTCGGGTAAGTCGACCCTGCTTAAGATTATCGCCGGGGTGGAGAAGAGCTACAAGGGCGAGGTTGTCTGGGCTCCGGGCTACAGTGTCGGCTACCTCGAGCAGGAGCCGCAGATGGATCCTTCGAAGACCGTGATAGAGGTCGTCCGTGAAGGCGTGCAGCCCGTCATGGACCTTCTGAACGAGTACAACGAGATCAGCGAGAAGTTCATGGAGCCTATGGACGATGAGCAGATGAACCGTCTCATCGAACGCCAGGGCGAACTTACCGAACAGATCGAGCACTGCGACGGCTGGGAGGTGGACTCCAAGCTCGAAAGGGCCATGGATGCACTCCAGTGCCCGCCGTCCGAGGCTTCCGTGGCGACGCTCTCCGGAGGGGAAAGACGCCGTGTCGCGCTATGCCGCCTTCTGCTTCAGCAGCCGGACGTGCTGCTTCTGGACGAGCCCACCAACCACCTCGACACCGAGTCCATCCAGTGGCTGGAGGCCCATCTGCGGCAGTACAAGGGCACTGTCATCGCAGTGACCCACGACCGCTACTTCCTCGACAACGTAGCCGGCTGGATACTTGAGCTCGACCGCGGGGAGGGGATACCCTGGAAGGGCAACTATTCTTCCTGGCTTGAGCAGAAGAGCATACGACTTGCGCAGGAAGAAAAGGCCGAGAGCAAGCGCCGCAAGACCCTTGAGCGCGAGCTGGAGTGGGTCCGGATGGCTCCGAAGGCCCGCCAGGCCAAGCAGAAGGCCCGTCTCGGCGCGTACGAGAAGCTTGCCAGCGCGGACGTGAAGGAAAAAGAGGCGCGGCTGGAGATTTACATCCCGAACGGCCCGCACCTTGGCAATAAGGTCATCGAGTTCCACGACGTCAGCAAAGCTTACGGGGACAAGCTCCTGTTCGAGCATCTCAGTTTCGTGCTGCCACCTGCCGGAATCGTAGGCGTGATCGGTCCGAACGGGGCCGGCAAGACCACCCTGTTCCGCCTCATAATGGGCATGGAGCAGCCGGACAGCGGCACCATCGAGATCGGGCCTACCGCGAAGATCGCCTACGTGGACCAGCAGCACAAGAGCATCGACCCCGACAAGACGGTCTTCGAGACCATCGCCGGCAATTCCGAGTGGGTCCGCCTCGGAGGCAGGGACATAAACGCCCGCGCATGGGTGTCGCGTTTCAACTTCTCCGGAGCTGACCAGGAGAAGCTCTGCGGAGTGCTCTCCGGAGGCGAAAGGAACCGTCTGCACCTGGCCCTGACCCTTAAGGACGAAGGCAACGTGCTGCTTCTGGACGAGCCAACCAACGACGTAGACGTCAATACGATACGTGCTCTTGAAGAAGGCCTTGACGGCTTTGCCGGCTGCGCCGTGGTGGTCAGTCACGACCGCTGGTTCCTCGACCGTATCGCAACGCATATCCTCGCCTTCGAAGGCGACTCGCAGGTCTATTTCTTCGAAGGCAGCTACTCCGAATACGAGGAAAACCGCAAGGCCCGCCTCGGCGAGACCGAGCCGAAGAGGTTCAAATACAAGAAGCTGATGTAGGAAGTACCGCAACGGCCTGTCGCCGGAAGAGATTGCCGCTCTGTAGCAAGCGGCACGCGCTCCGGTGAGTAAAATGGCCTCTTTTGCTCACGAAGGGCTTTTCCAGATGGCCGCGGTGAGTAAAATGGGGGATTTTGCTCACGAAGGCCCCGGGGTGACATCGGCAAGACCGACAGCCGGCCGGAGGAGTTCGAGGGGAAGGAATTCGACCCTCTTTTCCGCGCAGCCAGCTGCGGGGTGCTGGACAAGGAAGAACTCAAAGAATACGAAAGCGAGATGAGTACAGAAGACGATTACCGTGAATGGCATGAGCACGAGCTCGAGCTAACTCGCCAGACGGCCCTGGCCGAAGGCGAAGCCAAAGGCGCACACGAAGCCGCTGTGGAAACAGCACGCAGGATGCTAGCGAAAGGGATCGACTCCAATATGGTTGCAGAATGCACTGGCCTCTCATCAGAAGCCATTGCCAACCTTTAACTCGCGGCAAGCGACCGCGGTGAGTAAAACACCCGGATCCACTCACGAAAGGCTGTTCCAGATGGCCGCGGTGAGTAAAATGGGGGTTTTCACTCACGTACTTTCATTCGCGCTTGTTTTGGCTAAATAAAGAAGCTGGACCGGGCTGTCTCCGGTTTGCCGACTCTCCTCAATGAATAGATTCTGTCAGTGGAATGGGTGCGAAATTGCATTTTCCTCAGGAAATACCTATCTTTATAAGATAAAATCGATAGCAAGATGAAAAGAATCCTTCTATCTGTCCTGATGCTGCTGAGCGTCATCAGTGCCGATGCGTACCGCAAACCGAAATTCAAGCCGTTCGAGATCCCAGGGCTTGAGCCCAGGCCGGAGTTCTGGCAGGTGCGGCCCGACGAGGTGATAAAGGCCTGCAAGGCAGTTCGCAACGGCAAAGTCGAGGTGGTCGCGAAAACCCCTCTGGGATACCCTGTATACGCAGTTTTCTTCGGTGAATTCAACGAGGCTGTGCCCCAGACCAACTGGTCGGCGGGCAATTCTTCCACGACGAAGGATGCGTATATCGGTGACGCCCCGAAGGACAGGCAGACCATACTTTTCGTCGCCGGAGTGCATGGGTCCGAGCCTGAAAACGTGGCCGCTGCAGTCAATATGATCAGCCTTCTGGACACGGGAAAAGACCTTCTCGGACGGGAAGACAAGGAGTTTCTCGAACTTGCCTCGAAGTACCGCATCATCATCATGCCCTGCGTCAACATGGATGGGCGCCTGATAAGCCCCGACCACTTCCGTAACCAGCCGTACGAGGTTTTCCGCGCAGCGTCGCAGGGTACCTTGAAGGACGGGTCGCTCATCGGCTGGAAGGGGAGCAAGATGTGGTTCCCGCTTCCCCTGGACAAGGTTTCATACCCGGGGGGATATCCCAATTCGAAGGGCTACAATATCCAGCACGACGCCTGCCCCGGGGATATCCGCACCGACGAGGCGAAGGCTGTCCTGCGCATCATGGCGCGCTGGAGGGTGGATTTCATGCTGAACGGCCACAGCTGCCAGTATGCGCCGTTCCTCATTTATCCGAGCCAGGTGGAAACCGCTGCCCATGAGAAGAGGGCGGACGAACTCTGCCGCAAGGTCAACACCGCCTTCTTTGAAGCCGGACTCCGTCCCGACAACAAGCAGGGCGGCAAGCATACAACGACCATCAATATCACCAACCTTACCAACTGGTGCTCGGGAGGTCTCGGGATAACGCTGGAGAACAACCACAGCTGCTACGATGCCAACGGGAAGATCTGCCTGCAGAGCTTCGAGCAGATGATGGCACCGGCCTTCGTCGCCTTAAAAGTCATTATGGCCGACGGCCTGGAACGGCCTCTGGCTGAAAGATAGTTGGCTTAATGCTTTGTTTCATTTGCCCTGATGTGCCTCGTAATCTTTATCAACCAATTAAAGATAAATCAGTTATGAGAAAATATGATTGGTCGAAAGATCGAGTTGCAGAGGCTGTGGCCGAGGCAAATTGTTGGTTTGACTGTCTTGCTCGGTTGGGAATTCCCAAAGGGGGATGCAATTATAGAACGCTTCAGTCTAAAGTCCGCCAGTATGGAATTGATACAAGCCATTTTAATTACCATTATGCTAAAACACATAATGGGCAGCATTATGGACATAGTCTTATAAATTAAACGGACGAAGAAATTTTTTGTGAAAGGCCCAATATTAAAAGAGAGAATATAAAACGTGAATATATACGTCGCATTTTGAGTGGTAAACCGCATTGTGAGTTATGTGGTATCAGTAATTGGAATGGTAGGGATCTGGTATTTCAGATACATCATATTGACGGAGATTCTAGCAACCAGAAAAAGGAAAACCTGATGCTTCTATGTCCGAACTGTCACTCGCAGACGGATACTTTTTCGAACAGGAAGCGTAAACAATGAATACTGTAGTTGGGATATCAAGATTCGAACTTGAACTGCAAGTGCCAAAAACTTGAGTGCTGCCGTTACACCATATCCCAATTCCGTTTGCAAAGATATAAAAAAATGGACAATCTCGACGACAAATACATGAGAGAGGCGCTGAAGGAAGCGCACGCGGCCCTGGACGAGGGGGAAATCCCCATCGGGGCCGTCATCGTCAGCAGGGGGCGTATCGTGGGCAAGGGCCACAACATGACCGAAAGGCTTCACGACCCCACGGCCCACGCCGAGATGATAGCCCTGACGGCGGCGACCGAGGCCCTCGGGGGCAAGTACCTCAAGGACTGCACGCTCTATGTTACGATCGAACCCTGCCCCATGTGCGCCGCGGCCCTGAACTGGGCCCAGATCACCCGCATAGTCTGGGGTGCCGACGATCCCAAGAGGGGGATGACCATGTATACCCCGTCCCTCCTGCATCCTAAAACGGAAACCGCTTCAGGAGTCCTCGCGCAGGAATGCGGGGAAATCCTGAAGCAGTTCTTCAAGGATACGCGGGATTAATACCCGAACACTTCTTCCAGGGAAACGTTCTTGACAGGCCCGAGGGTGCCGAGGTACTTCTGGTCCAGACCCTTCGGATCTCCGAGGATGGAGTAGCTGTACGTGCGGCCCTTGACCCATTTTTCATGGACCTTGGCCAGATCTTCCATCGTAAAGCCCTGCAGGGCGTCGAAGATGGCTTTATCCATGGGCTCGTCGAGTCCGAGTTCCTGATCTGACAGGTACTTGTTTATCAGCGATGCTCCGTTGTAGCGGCGGGTGCGCAACTGCCCTTCGAGGGCAGTCTTCGCCACGGCGAAAGCCGCGTCGCTCTTCGGCATGTCCTCGATTATCGAATCGAAGGTCTCGACCGCCTGCTGAAGCTTGTCGTTCTGCGAATCGATCACGGCGAAGAAGCAATAGTTGTCTTCCTTGTATGAAGGAGGGGCCAGGTAGGCGTATGCCCCGTAGGCCAGGGCTCGCGCCTCACGCATCTCCTGGAATACCACGGAATTCATGCATCCGCCGAAATACTCGTTGAAGATGCGGAGTCCTGCTTCGTCGGCGGCGCTGAACGTTTCTCCGCGGTTGGAAAGCTGTATGTAGCTGAACTGGCGGGTATCGTACGGCGCTATGGTCACGGAAGGCGTGTCCGTGCGGCGCATTGCCGGACGCATCCTCTCAAGGGGCTCCAGCTCGTCCGCACAGTGGTGGGCGTTGCAGACAAGGTCCTTGATGGCCGCCTCCTTCGAGGGACCGTAGTAGATGGCCTTATGTTCCTTCCCGAGAAGGGCGGAGACCTTGGCGAGCAGTTCTTCGGAAGTGACTGCCGCGATCTGGGCGTCGCTCATCGTGGTGGCCCTGACGTATTCGGGTCCGTAGATCTGGTATTTGCGAAGGGCGCTGCCGCAGGCCTGCTGGTTGAACTTGGCGTCGGAGCGGGCCTTGAAGGTGTCGGCCTTGAGCTGGGCGAGGACGGCTTCGTCCGGGACGGCGTTCTCGATCAGGTCTTCAACTATGGCGAGGGCCTTGCCGATGTTCTCGTCGAGGCCTGTCACCCCGTAGCTCGAAACCGCGTCGCCGGCGCTGAACGTATAGTTGCATGCGAGGGCGTACATCTCGGAAGCTATCTGGGCGGCGCTGCGGGTGGGAGTGCCGAGGTAGCTGATGTAATCGAAGGCCAGGCCGAGGGCGGGATCGGCGGTCTTGCCGCACTCGAAGCGGAAGGTCAGCGTGGCTATGTCGTTGGTTTCATTCTTGCGGCTCACGACCTTGATGCCCTTGCGGGCCTCGAAGGTGGAAAGGTCGCGTGAATAGTCATAGAACAGCGGTTCGATGGGCTTGACTTTCTCCGCCTGAAGGGCGCTGAGGAACTCGCTCTGCTTGTCCCTGTTCATGAAGATGGGGGTGATCTTCGGTGCCTCGACCTTCTCGTTCTTGGGGTTGGGACCGAGACGCTTGAACACCGTGACATAGCCGTCTTCGGGAAGATATTCCTTCGCCCATGCGACTATGTCGTCCTTTGTGATTCCGGATATGGACTTGAAGCCGCGGACCTCGTCGGCCCACTTGTTCCCTGCGATGAACGAATTGGAGAACAGCATCGCCCTGGAAGAGTTCCTTTCGAGGGCTTTCATGAATTTCAGCTTGTAATTGGCGATGGAAGAGCTGACGAGGCTCTCGTCGAAATTGCCTTCGCGAAGGTCCTTGACGGAGGCGAGGATGAGGTCCCGGACCTCCTCCAGGCTCTGTCCCTGCTTCGCATAACCCTGGCAGACCAGCTCCCCGTAGTCGGTGCGGCCATAGTTGAACGAACCGGCCATGAGGGCCTTCTGCTGCTGGTTGATGCTTATGTCCATGAGACCGGCCATGCCGTTGTAGAGTATGCTGCCGGCGATGTTTCCTACGGCGTTCTCTTCGATCTGACGGGTGCCTGGAGTGCGCCATGAGACGGTCACGAACTCCGCTTCGGTCCCGTAGACTGTCTTCTCGACCGGGGCGGTGAGCTTTTCTTCGGGCTCATAGCTGAGTTCAGGCACGTCCTTGCCCCGCTTCCAGTCGCCGAAGTATTTCTTGATTGTCCTGACGAACTCGTCCGGATCGAAGTCGCCCGAGGCGCAGATGGCCATGTTGTTCGGAACGTAGTAGGTCGCGCGGGTCTTCTTGATCGCGGAGATGGAAGGATTCTTCAGGTGCTCGCTCGTGCCGATCACGTCGCACCTGCCGTATGGATGCTTGCGGAAAAGGACCGAGTCGGCGGCCTGCATCGCATTCTGCCCGTCCTCGTTGAGGTACATGTTGTATTCCTCGTAGATGGTCTCGAGTTCGGTATGGAAGCCGCGGATGACCTGTGCGCGGAAGCGGTCGGCCTGGACCTTCGCCCATGCGTCTATCCTGTTGGAAGGGATGTTCTCCAGATAGCATGTCATGTCGTTGCCGGTGAAGGCGTTGGTGCCTTGGGCACCGATCACGGCCATGGCCTTGTCGTACTCGTTGGGGATCGATATCTTCGAGGCTTCGTAGCTCACTGAGTCGATACGGTGGTAGATGGCGGCCCTCTCTGCGGGATCGGACGTGGCCTTGTAGACATCGAACAACCTTTCGATCTCGTCGAGCAGCGGCTTCTCGGCTGCGTAATCGCTGGTGCCGAGATTCTCGGAACCCTTGAACATGATGTGCTCGAAGTAGTGGGCGAGCCCGGTGTTGTCGTCCGGGTCGTTCTTCCCGCCGCAGCGGACGCAGATCATGGTCTGCAGGCGGGGTTCGGTCTTATCCACGCTCATATAGATCTTCAGGCCGTTGTCGAGGGTGCAGATCTTGGCTTTGAGGGGATCTCCGGGGACGGTTTCATATCGGCTGCATGAAGAGAGCAGGCCTGAAATGACGGCCGTCAGGGTGATGAAAAATAAGACTTTTCGCATGATTTTTGCAGTAAAAATTCGGTTTTGGTCACAATTGAGTTCAAAATTACGAGATTTTTTTCGCATCTTCACACGTTTTTCATCTTTTATTATGAGAAAGGTATTTCTGCTTCTTCTGCTTGCCGCCCTTGCCCCGTCCTGCAAACAGGCCGCCGAAAAGGGAAGGGAGGCCCGCAAATGCGACATGATGGTCCTGCATCCGACCTCGCGCAAGCTGAGTTCGACCTACTCGGCAACCATACGCGGGAAGCAGGATATTGACATCCGGCCGAAGGTCTCGGGGTATCTTACCGACGTGAAGGTGCGCGAAGGTTCCCTGGTCGGCAAGGGCCAGACCCTCTTCGTCATTGACCGGGTGCAATATGAAGCTGCCCTGCAGACGGCCATAGCCAACGTGGACGTGGCGAAGGCGGCGGTTTCTGCGGCGCAGCTGACCCTGGACAGCAAGGAGAAGTTGTACAAACAGAACATCATATCCGAGTTCGACCTCCAGATGGCGCGTACGACACTCGCCCGGGAGAAGGCATCCCTGGCCCAGGCGCATGCCAACGAGGTGAATGCCCGGAACAACCTCTCCTACACCGAGGTGAAGAGCCCGTCCGACGGCGTCGTGGGCATACTTCCGTTCCGGGTCGGCGCCCTTGTCAGTCCCAATGACGGCACTCCGCTGACGACAGTTTCCGACAACTCCGAGATGTACGTCTATTTCTCCATGACCGAGAGCCAGGTCCTTTCGCTGACGCGGCAGTTCGGCTCCCTGGAGAACGCTCTCCGCAACATGCCCTCGCTCGAGCTGGAGCTCAGCGACGGTACGATATATTCGGAAAAGGGCCGTATCGAAGCCATTTCCGGCATCATCGACGCGACCACCGGATCCGTTACCGTCCGCGCGAAATTCCCCAACAAGGGGCGCCTGCTGCTCTCCGGAGGCTCCGGCAACGTGATCCTTCCGCATGAGCAGCCTGACTGCATCGTGATCCCGCAGCACGCGACCTTCGAAGTCCAGGACAAGGTCTATGTATTCCGCTATGAAGGGGGAGTGGCCAAGTCCCATATCATCGGAGTCTTCGAGATTTCCAACGGCAAGGAATACGTGGTCCAGAGCGGCCTTGCTCCCGGTGACACCCTGATCACGGAAGGCGTCGGCCTGCTCAAGGACGGCGTCCGTGTCGACATCAAGAAACTCTCGGAGTGATGAACATCAAGACTTTCATCGACCGTCCGGTCCTTTCCACCGTCATCTCCGTCGTCATCGTCATCGGCGGCATAATAGGGCTGACTGCCCTGCCCATCGAGCGCTATCCAGGCATCGCGCCCCCGACCATCAACGTCTCCACTTCCTATCCGGGCGCCAGCGCCGAGACCGTGATGAAGTCCGTCGTGGTGCCGCTTGAGGAAGCAATCAACGGCGTGGAAAACATGACCTACATGTTCTCCAATGCCTCCAACACCGGCATGGCCAACGTGCAGGTCTTTTTCAAGCAGGGGACAGACCCGGACATGTGCGCCGTCAATGTCCAGAACTGCGTCAGCCGCGCCACGAGGTCCCTGCCTGCCGAGGTCAACGAGGTCGGCGTGACCGTCCGCAAGAGGCAGACCAACATCCTCATGCAGGTGGCCCTCTATTCGCCGAACGGCTCCTACAACAACGAATTCATATCCAACTATATCAAGATCAACCTCGTGCCGGCGGTGAGCCGCATCCCGGGCGTCGGTGACGTGGACGTGCGCGGAGCCGACTATTCGATGCGCATTTGGCTGAAGCCGGACGTCATGGCCCAGTACAGGCTGGTCCCGTCCGACGTGACGAACGCCCTTTCGGAGCAGAACATAGAAGCCGCGACCGGGTCCCTCGGGGAGAATTCGGACAATACCTTCGAGTATGCCCTGCGCTACAAGGGCCGCCTCGAAAAGCCCGCCGAGTTCGAGAACATCATCATCAGGGCCCTGCCCAACGGTGAGGTCCTGAAGCTCAAGGACGTCGCGACTGTCGAACTCGGTGCCCGCAGCTACCAGTTCATCGGCCGCGTCAACGGCAGCCCCGGTGCATCCCTGATGGTTTTCCAGACCCCCGGATCCAATGCGACCGAGGTCATACGCAAGATAGAGAAATACCTTGACCAGGCCCGCGAGGACTTCCCGATCGACCTCGAACTGGCCGTGCTGACCAACTCCAACGACTTTCTCTTCGCTTCGATAAAGAATGTCGTCAGGACCCTGCTGGAAGCCATCCTGCTTGTTATCCTCATCGTGTTCATCTTCCTGCGTTCGGTACGCTCGACGGTGATTCCGCTGATCAGTACCCTGGTTTCGATCATAGGGACATTCATGTTCCTGTACATCTTCGGCTTCAGCATCAACCTGCTGACCCTGTTCGCCCTGGTCCTGAGCATAGGAGTCGTCGTGGATGACTCGATCATCGTCGTCGAGGCCGTCCACGCGAAGTTCGACCTCGGCTATACCTCCCCGAAAAGCGCCGCCGTGGACGCCATGCATGACGTCACCTCTGCCTTGATAACCTCGACCCTCGTCTTCATGGCCGTGTTCATGCCGGTCTCCATGATGGGCGGGACCGCAGGGACGTTCTATACCCAGTTCGGCATCACGATGGCCGTTGCCGTCGGCATCTCGGCCATCAACGCCCTTACCCTCAGCCCTGCCTTGTGCGCCATGCTCATAAAGCCGCATCCCGTCAGCGCTCCGGGTGTCCCGAAGAGCTTCGGAAAACGTCTCGGGAAAGCGCTCGAGGGCGGTTTTGACGGCTTTAGGCGCCGCTATCTCAAAGGCGTGCAGTTCTTCATGCACCACCGCTGGGTGGCCCCGGTACTCGTAGTCGTGTTCCTCGGCCTGCTTTTCTACAACCTGAAGACCACCAAGACCGGCCTCATCCCGCAGGAAGACATGGGCGTCGTCCGCGTCGACGTGACCACGCCTCCGGGCAGTTCCCTGTCGCACACGAAGAGCATCATGGACAAGATAGACCGCGACGTGATACAGGGCATAGACGAGAAGAGGGCTTACGAGAATTCCACCGGCTGGGGCATGATTTCCGGCCAGGGTTCTTCGCACGGTTCATTCACCATCAGGATGAAGCCCTGGGACGAAAGGCCAGGCAAGGAGCATTCCGTGGACCGTATAATCGAAAGGATCAAGAGCTATACCGCGGACATCAACGACGCGAACATCTTCATCTCTTCCCCGGCAATGATTCCCGGTTACGGCTCGTCCAACGGCTTCGAACTTTACATCCAGGACCGTAAGGGCGGAGACATCGAGACCTTGTACCAATATACCCAGGACTTCATCGCTGCGATGAAGCAGCGTCCGGAGATAGGCTCGGTCAACACGTCCTTCAACCCCAATTTCCCGCAGTACCGTATAGATCTCGACGCGATCAAGTGCAAGCGGGCCGGAGTCTCGCCGAAGGAGGTCCTTTCCGTGCTGAACGGATATTACGGAGGCCAGCTTTCCACCCGATTCAACCGCTTCACGAAGCTCTACCAGGTCATGGTACAGGCCGACCCGCAGTACCGCGAGGACAAGCAGTCCCTGAACAACATTTTCGTGCGCATAGGCAGCGACATGGCCCCCGTGAGCCAGTTCGTCACCCTGACGAAGATCTATGCCCCCGAAAGTCTCAACCGCTTCAACCTGTTCCCGTGCATACGTGTCAACGGGCGCGCGGCGGAAGGCTATTCTTCCGGCCAGGCCATCCAGGCCATACGGGAGGTGGCCTCCGAGACGCTTCCCATGGGTTACGGCTTCGATTTCGGCGGCATTTCCCGTGAGGAGGCTGAGACTTCCGGCAACTCCTGGCTCGTCTACGTCATATGTTTCGTGCTTATCTATCTCATCCTCTGCGCCCTTTACGAGAGCTACCTGCTTCCGTTCGCCGTGCTCCTTGCCGTTCCGGCGGGCCTTGTCGGCAGCTTCTGGCTTGCAAGGGCCATGGGACTCGAGAATAATATCTATCTGCAGACGGGCCTCATCATGCTCATAGGCCTGCTGTCGAAAACTGCCATCCTGATCACCGAGTACGCAGTCAGCAGGCGCCGCTCCGGCATGGGCATAGCTGAGGCCGCCCTGATGGCCACCAAAGAGCGTTTCCGCCCCATCATGATGACGGTGCTGACCATGATAGTCGGCCTGTTCCCGCTGCTTCTTGCAAGCGGGGTAGGGGCCCACGGCAACAATACTCTCGGCGCCGGCGTGATCGGGGGAATGTTTGTCGGAACGCTGGCCATCCTGTTCATGGTCCCGTCCCTTTTCATCCTGTTCGAATGGCTGCAGGAGAAAGTTTCACCTGAAAAATTCAAAGCCCAATGCGAATTGCAGGAAAAATAGTCCTGGCTGTACTGGCCGTGCAGGCTTTCGCCGCCTGTTCCATATACAAGGAATATGAGCGCCCTTCCGGGATGGTTCCGGACGGCCTTTTCGGCGCGGTTGCCGACAGCGTCATCGTTACGGAGGCCTCCGACAGTTCCAGCATCGCATCCGTCCGCTGGGAGGACTTTTTCACCGATCCGAAACTCCAGGCCCTGATCCGCTCCGGCCTCGAGAACAATGCTGACCTTGGGATTGCGGCGCAGCGCGTCGTTGAAGCCGAAGCAGGCCTTCAGTCCGCACGGCTGGCCCTGTTCCCGTCCTTGACCGTTTCCCCGTCGTGGCAGATGGCGAATGCCGACCGTTACGGCGGCACGGTCCATGGTTATTCGCTGAGCCCGGCTGCGAGCTGGGAAGTGGATTTGCGCGGAAGCCTCCAGAATCAGCGGCGTTCCGCCGAGGCTGCCCTGGAGCAGGCAAAGCTTTACGAGCGCAGCGTCCGTACCGGACTCGTGTCCTCGATAGCCCTCGCGTATTACACCCTGCAGATGCTTGATGCGCAGGCCGACATCTCCAGGACCACTTCCGACAACTGGAAGGAGAATGTCCGCATCATGAAAGCCATGAAGGACGCCGGAATGGTCAATGAGGCTTCCGTGTCCCAGACCGAGGCCAACAGCTGCGCCATCGAGGCTTCCCTGTTCGAGTTGGAAAACAGGATCCAGCTTGCCGAGAATTCGCTCGCACTGATCCTGGGTGTGACTCCAAGGCACTTCGACCGGGATTCGCTCAGATATGCCTCCCTTCCGGGGAGCATCGAGGCAGGGGTGCCGGTGAGCCTGCTTTCTTCAAGGCCGGACGTCATGGCTGCCGAGCAGGATTTGAGGATTGCATATTACAACACCAACGCCGCCCGCGCGGCATTCTATCCTTCGCTGACCATTTCGGGGAACTTCGGGTGGGAGAAAGCCCTGACTTCCCCGGCAGGGTGGGTCGCCGGACTTGCCGCCGGTGCCGTAGCTCCGGTGCTTAACCGCGGGCGTGTACGCGCCTCCTTCAGGATAGCGCAGGCCCGTCAGGAAGAGGCCCTGATCAACTTCAGGCAGAAGATACTTTCGGCCGGCAGTGAAGTCAATGCTGCCCTTGCCCAGTGCAAGATGGCCGGCAGCAAGACGGACATCCGGGTGCGCCAGATCGAGGCCCTCGAAAAGGCCGTGGAGAGCACGCAGCAGCTCATGCGCCACTCCCAGTCCACATATCTCGAGGTCCTGACGGCGCAGCAGTCCCTTCTGAACGCCCGCCTCCAGCAGGTCTCCGACCGCTACGAATCCATCCAGGGCCTCATCGCCCTCTACCGCGCCCTCGGCGGCGGCTGGCAGTAGGCCTTCCCGCCCTCTGCCGCACCCTTGGCGGCGGCTGGCAGTAGGCCTTCCCGCCCTCTCCCGCACCCTCGGCGGCTGGCAGCAGGCCTCCGTTTCTCCTCGCCAACGCCGCTGCTCCCCATCACCCTGCTGCTTCCCATCCCCTCCATCCCCTCCATCCCCATCACCCCCATACCCACCGCTTGCGATTCATCGTCGGCCCGGCTCGCAACTAACTGGCACGGCAGTTTCTTGCGAAAGTGCCTCAGGATGCCCTGTAGGCGGTATTATCCAAAATTGTTGGTGTCAGAAGCCGTAAAAAACCTGGGGTCTGGCACGGCTGGATGGAGAAAAGAGGCCTCTGAATGCGTTAGGAGCCCCATTTGCTGCAGAGTAGCGTGCCAGAAGATTTTGGCTCCGGTACGAAAATAGCCGTCGGCTGCAGCCTCGGTGTAACGTGCCAGCAGATTCCGTCCGAATATATTATCCAAGCAGTTCTTCCAGGTCTTCCCCCTTGATGTGGAGTATGCGTCCCAGTTGTTTGAATGAGACGGCCCACTTCCTGCGTATATCTTTTGCCAGTCTCAGTCTCTCCGGCAGTGACAAATCTGTAATCTTGTCCTTTTTGAACGCGGCCCTGATGGCATCCAGCATCTTCTCCTTCAGTTCGATGTCGTTCATGGAGAGTGACTGCGCCCGTCCTGCTCTGCGCATCATCAATTCGCCGCCGTTCCTCGCCAGATAATACAAGTATCTTGCTGGATTGTTGTTGAACAACTTCTGTGTGGTTTTATAATCGACGAAGTTCCCGTCCCATATACGGAAGTCCGGCCCGACCAGCCAATCTTGCGGAAGTGTGTCGTGGGTGTGGAACAGTTTCCTCTGGTCCCTTTTCATAAACGAGCCGACAGTCCTGTAAGAGGGGGCTGCGGATGGGCCGTCAGGCCGGAACAGCAGGTTGGACGAACTCCATTCATAGTAACATGGAAGTACGGGCAAGCCGCCTTTCAGCGGGTTTCTGTCGCCATACGCGATGCATGTGAGAAGATATTCAAGGTCTTTAATCTCGGAACATACGGTTTCAATCCGCGATATCAGTTTTTCCCGGAGGGTCCTCTTCATCTGGGTGATGAAGGTTCTCATCAGGGTCGCGCAGGCCGGAAGATCTCCGTGCAGGGTGAGATGTATGTGATTTGACATGATGCAGTACGCAAGGATCCTCGCGTCGGGGCAGCGGGCGTATGATACCGCCAATGCGTTGACGATGTCTTTAGGGCTGTTTTTGTCCTTGAACCAGGTGTCATCCTTCGTGCCGGAAGAAAAGACGTGGAAGCAGTTGGTCACCTGGATCTCTTCGTCCGGGATAAATGGCCGGCCGTCGTCATCGGGGTAGTGAATGAAATCAAGCATTTTTTGTTGACAAGATAACAAGCATCTACGGATTTTGCCGTAGTCCGCTTATTTTTACCGGATTCTTACATGACGTTAGCTGTCCGACTCGACTTTCCTGCATTTTACTGGCACAGGTAAACTTTCGAAAACAGGCTCACGCTGCATCCAGTAAGGCTTTCATGCCTTTTTTCGGTGCCAGAGGCCGTTAATTTCACAGGTTCGGGCACGGCCGAAATTAGATAATCGGCCCTTGAATGCGTTTGAATCCATATTCGTTAAGAAGTAGCGTGCCAATAGATTTGAGGCCGCGGCCTGAGACTGCCTCTGACTGCAAAAGTATTGTAGCGTGCCAGTAGAATTAATAGTAGGCAGCTGGGGTGTCCGGGAAGGGGAACGAGCGGAGACAGTCCAGTGCGGGGTGTTTGGGGAGAGGACGGGATGGTGCCAGTCCCGGGCGGGGGTGTCACGGGAACGAAGAGAGCAATGTCAGTCCCGGGCGGGGGGACTGGGAAGTGGAAGGGATTATGCTGTCCCGTGCGGGGGGATTTTGGGGAACGGAAGGTGCAGGGCGTTCTGGGAGCGGGAGGAACGGCGGACGTCCGGGGCCCGGGCATATTCGGGATGGGAGAGCAGATAACGGATAGCGGATAACGGATATCATATAACGAAGAGCGGCGAGAAGAAGTAGCGGAGCACAAAAAAAGGCTGACCTTTTGCGAGGCCAGCCTTCTTTCAGAATGCAGACTATTACGGAGTCGGGAGTTTTTCCGAGACCGTGGGTACCTCGACGATGGCGGGAAGGGTCCAGTCATCTACGAATGTATCATCGTCCTCGGGGAAACCCGTACGGCGGTAACCCACCACATAGTAGGCGCAGCAGTAGGGATCCAGAGCCGCATCGTGCGTCGTGGAATCTCCGTCGTAATCGTCGTTGGAGAAGGCCATGTAGAACTCGATCTTGTCAACGACGGACTTGGTACCGGGAGCCTTGGCTCCGTCGACGGTCACTTTTCCGCCCCAGATGAGTTGGGCGACGTCATTGTAATAATCGAGATACTCCTTGCCGGACTTGCCGAAGCTGTAGCCGGAGTTGTTCGCATCGATCTTGCAGGCGGTATCCCAGAATCCTTTTCCGTCATCGATCCACATCTCGGTGGGAACGTTGTCGGCGGTGTTGTAAGTGATGAATTCAGCCTCTTCAACGGGGACCCAGTTGGTTCCGTCACTGGCATAGATGGTGCACATCCAGTTGCCGGCGAGATTGACCGTGGCCGTGTTCTCGACATGGAACTTGCTGCAGGACGTCAGAAGAGCTGCTGCAAAGGCGAGAATTGTCAGTATCTTTTTCATAATCAGTCCTCCTATTTGTTATAAACGGTAACATAGTGACTGGCTCCACCATAATCCCAGTCGATAGTCACATTACCGCTTACGGGATCATATCCGGTAGCACCTCCGGCATGGATGAAGATAGGATCGCCAAAAGGGTCGACGTCCTCACCATTCAGCAGGCTGATGGTGTTGTCCGCGTTGAGCAGGATGAAAGCTCTGTATGCATAACTGGAGCCGTAACCACCGTTGTAGAACTTCCAATAGAAACCTGCCATGAGGTCGGAAACATAGAAGAGGCCTTTCGCTGGACCGGCCTGTATGGGCAGTTTGTAGTTGAAAGCTCCCAGGAAGGAGTTCCAATCCCTGACAAGCGAGCCTGCGGCATTGAACGTCTGACAGGTAACGGTAGGGTAATCACCCTTGATATCAACGGAACTCGCATTCGCCAGGTCATAGACGACGACGGTACGGGTCAGGGAATTGGAGAAACCGTCTTCGTTGGTGTAGCTGTACTTCACGGTGTAAACTCCGGAGGTGCTGCCGTCCACGGTGTCGTCAATTTCCAGCTTGTCGGTGATATCCACGCCGTTGACGGTAGCGGAAATACCGGGATCGGCCCAGGGGGTGCCGACCTGATGGGCGTAGGTCGTTCCTCCGGTCACATCGAAGACCGGATAGTAAGTCACTTTCTGGCCTTTCGCGTGATCCTCCTTCACGCAGGATACTGCGAGGGCGAGAGCCGCGACAGAAAGAATAATATATGATAACTTTTTCATATCGATCTTGTGTTAGAGGTCTTTATTTCGCCCAGAAAACCTTGTCCGTAGGCTTCTTCGAAGCAGGAGCGTTATTGTTCCTGTCGGTGGAATAGTGAGGATAGGGCAGGCGGGCAAGGAGGGTGTTGTTGCCGACACCTTCGACATTGACCGGGGTGATGATCTTGCCGATGGTGTAAACACCGGCGGCTACGAGATCACCCGCTGTAGGAGTAGGATCCGGCTTGCTTGCCGCAACATTCGCGGTGGCAAGTTCTTTCCACTTGTCGTAGATTTCCTTTCCGGTCTTCGCGTTGAACTCGGGATATCCGAGACGGCGCATCTCGCACCAGCTCTCGAATCCGTTGATGCATGCGAAGTGGATCCATTTCTGGATGCCGATCAGTTCTTCAGCCTTCGCGGCATTCCATGCATACTTCTTGCCGGCACCGTAGATCGCGCTGGCTCCGCTGACTTTGTGGGTGGCGAAGGAAGCGTCGATGGCAGCTTCGTAGGCAGCCTTGGCCTTGGCGGCGTCAGGGCTGACCTTGGCGTAGTACTCGGCCAGGAAGAACTGGGTCTCGGCTACTGTGAGAAGATAGACAGGAGTGTCGTACTTGAGGTTCAGCTCGGCGTAGGTGTCCTCGTCCACAAGTTTGGCCGAGATTTCCTTGGACTGCTGTTCGTCGATGAAGTCGCCTTCCCAGGTGTTGCCGTGTCCTGCGGAGCGGATGAACTTGGCGGGGAGACGGGGATCGTCAACCTCGTTCATCGCGGCTGCGATGGCCATGTGGGCGCAAATCTCGATCGTACGTCCGGTTCCGAGGTTGCCCCTCTTGCGGATCACTTCGGAGAAGACGGGGTTGTCCAGTCCGGCCTGGTTGGTCCAGCATCCAGCATAGACGAGATCGGAAGTGGGGAAGTTGTTCCCGGCCACGAGGGCATCGAGCTGGGCCTTAACGTCAACTTTGCTGCGCTCGCGCATGAGAAGGCGAAGCTTGAGGGCGTTGGCGAACTTGATCCAGTTGTCGGCATCGGTGTTGCTCTTGAAGAGCATGTTGTCGCAAACCTTGTCGGAAGCGGAGACTTTGCCGAGGGCATCGTCAAGCTCCTTGATGAGGGCGGCGTAGATGTCCTTGCCGTCGTCATACTTGGGATTCAGGTTCGAGGTGTTGAGAGCCTCGCTGAAAGGCACTTCACCGATACCGTCCACGAGGAGCTGGTATGCGAAGACGCGCATGACGGTCGCCGCAAGGTATTCACCCCAGCTTTCGGAAGCTTCTGCACGGGCGAGGATGGTCTTGGCGTTGTTGCAGACCTTCGTGATGGCGTCCTGGTAGAAGTAGTTCGTCCAGTTGGCCGCAAGGGGAGTAGCGTCGGAGGTGTCCCAGTGGGCAAGTCCGAGATACTGGGGTCCGCCGGGTTTGATGGCGTAGTGCTCGGAGAAGTACGAACCCATGATATGGCCGTAGAAGCCGTAAATGTTCAGCAGGTTCATCTCCATCGACGGGAAGATCAATCCGTTCTCAACGTCCGTTACGGCGTTGGGATCCGAGTTGACGTCCAGCCATTTGCCGCAGGAGCTCACGGAGAGTGCCAGGGCAATCGAAAGGATATATACTAATTTTTTCATAATGCGGATTCTTTAGAACTTGACCTGGACATTGAAACCGAAGTAGCGGGTAGGAACCGTACAGTTGATTTCACCGAACATACCGCGGATGTCAGTGGTATATCCCTGGTCGGGATCGATGTAGCAGTTGCTGGACGGAGTCCACATGAAGAGGTTGTTGCCGACGGCGGAGAGTTTCACATCCTTCAGGCGGATCTTCTCGGTGTACTTCCTGGGCACATCGTAGGAGATGGTGAGGGTGCGGAGCTTTGCGTAGGAGCGGTCAACAAGCTTGCACAGGCCTCCTTCCAGAGGGTAGGAGTTGTTTCCGTTCATGAAATACTGGTACGTGGACTCGTACAGCGTGATGGGGATGGTGTTCTCGACATAGTCGATGACATTTCCATCGGTGTCCGTAATGGGCAGCACGGAGTTGGGTACCACGAAGGCACGACGGTCGTTGTAGGTATTCTCGATGGAGTTGCCGGTGAACCAGAGCAGGGTCTTGGTACGGGAATACATCTTGCCGCCCCAGCGGATATCCATCGTGGCGGAAGCCGACCAGTTCTTGTAGCGCAGGGAAGTGGTGATACCGCCGGTCCAGTCGTTCTGGGTGGTGAATCCGGTATACTCGTAATCTCCAAGGGCAGGCAGACCGTCGGCAGTGCGGCAGATCTGCTTTCCATCTTCGGTGAACTGGGGCATGTTGGTCCAGATCGTTCCGATAGGCTTGCCGACCTCGGCGTAGGTGATCACGTCGTCGTATTTGACGAGCTGGCTCTTTCCCTCGACGCCGTCAGGCAGGCTGATGACCTTGTTGTAGTTCTTCGCGAAGTTGAAATCCAAATCCCATTCGAAGTCCTTGGTCTTGACGGGAACTGTGCTGAGCAGTAGTTCGACACCCTTGTTGCCGACCTTACCGAAGTTGACGACCATGGTCGTGTAGCCGGTGGCGGGATCGGCGGGCAGGGAGAAGATCTGCTGGTCGGAAACGCGGTTGTAGTAGGCAGCGTCGATGCCGATGCGGCCGTCCCAGAGACGGATGTCGGCGCCGATTTCGAACTCGGTCGTCATTTCAGGCTGCAGGGAACCGGAAGCGAGGGTAGCAGTGGCCATGTATCCGTTATATCCGTTGAACGGGAAGGCAAGGTCCTTGTCGGCGATGTAAGAGTTGGCATAACCCTTCGTGTAAACGGCCTCGGTCAGGTATGCACTGGGGTCGTTACCGGTCTTACCGAATGCGGCGCGGAGTTTCGCGAAGGAAACGGGAGTGCCGCTGAGGTCGAAGGTGTTGGAGGCCAGCCAGCTGGCGGTCACACCGGGATAGAAGTAGCTGTTGTTGCCCTTGGGAAGGGTGGAGGACCAGTCGCGGCGTGCGGTCACGTCGAGGTAGACCTGGTCGTCCCAGCCGACGGTCACGTCCGCGAAGACGGACACGCTGCGGCGGAGGCTCTGGGTCTCGGAAGCGGTAGGAAGGCTCGAGGTGTTGCTCAGATCCCAGAATCCGGTGTCGAAGGTCAGGCCGGTGACCTTTGCGCCCATCGAGGTGGAACCCCTCTGGTTGGCATTCCATCCGAGGGTGGCGTTGACATCCAGACGGCCGCCGAGGTAGGCGTCCTTCCAGTTGGCGAGGATGTCATGGTTGTACTCGAATGAACGGCCGTATCCGGCGTTGACGTAACCTTCCTGGTTGGTGGAGCTGGCGTTGGCGTAGCTCTCGTCCATTGCGATCTGGTACATCGTGAGCTTGCTATCGTAGTTCGTGCGGTCGAAACCGTAACGATAGCTCAGGGTCAGCTGCCTGAGGGGCTGGAGGTCGACCTGGACCTTACCGAACATCTTGTCGACGTCGACGCGGTTGTAGGAGTTGTCGATGATCCAGTACGGGTTGGTGATGCCGTAAGGGGTGTACCATCCTTCAGGACGGTTGAAGATGCTGCTGAGGTCCTGGGCGTCGATGAAGGAGATGTCGCGTCCGGCCTGGTACATGCCTTCGAGGAGGGACTGCTGCCCGGATCCCTGGCTGACCTGGTTGGTGACCTGGTTGCTGTAGTTGAAGGTGGACTCCACGCTCAGCCAGCTGTTGACCTTGTGGCTTCCGTGGAAGGCAAGGGTGTTCTTGTCATAGGTGTCCTTGTCGCGGGGCAGGATGCCGTCGTCGGCAAGCTTGGAGTATGACAGGTAGTAGCTGGTCTTGTCCGTGCTTCCGCTGATGGAGACTCCGGTGTTGTACTGGACGCCGGTCTCGTAGAAATTGCGGATGTTGTTGGGGATGATGGAGTAGTTCTTGGCAAGCTGCGAGTGGTCTACGACAGGTCCGTATACGCGGAACTGGTCATTCGCAATAGGGCCCCATGAACCGTTCTCGTCGAGGGTGAGGTTTCCGTCCCAACCGGTGGCGAACTTGTTCTGGAACTCAGGCAGATAGGAAACCGAGGCGAACTGGACGCCGGCGTTGACGGTGACGTCGGTACGGCCCTTGTCCTTGCCGCTCTTCGTGTTGATGATGATGACACCGCCGGAAGCGCGGGATCCGTAAAGGGCCGTAGCGGCGGCGCCTTTAAGGACGGTCACGCTCTCGATGTCGTCGTTGTTGATCGAACCGATACCCGAGGACAGGTTGCCGTAACCTTCAGCGGTGTTGTAGAAGGTGCTGCTCTGCAGGGGCATGCCGTCGACGACGTACAGAGGCTGGTTGGAGTTGCCGATGGAGCTGACGCCACGGATGATGACGGACTGGGCTCCGCCGGCGGTCGTTGCGGATCCGGAGACCTGCATACCGGCGACCTTACCTGCCAGCGTATTGATTGCATTGGTGGAACGGGCGGCGGCGATTTCGTCACCCTTCACGGTCGTGGCGGAGTAGCCGAGGGTCTTCTGCGTCTTGGTGATACCAAGGGCCGTGACGACGACCTCGTCGAGGAGCATCTTGTCCGGGGCGAGGGTGACGTTGAGCCTGGCAGAAGGAGCCACGCGCACGATCTCGTATCCAATGCAGGACACTACGATCTGGTTTTCTTTCGCGGAAGCGGGGATGCCTCTGAGTGTGAAGGCACCTTTCGCATCCGTAACGGTTCCGAGCATGGTCCCTTCCACGTAGACCGTTGCTCCGATGACGGGCTGGCCGTCTTCCGATGACGTCACCGTACCCGAAATCTGGGTCTGTGCGAAAGCCAGAGCCGGGACGAGCAACGCCGCCGCGAATGCGATCAAAAGCTTAAATTTTTTCATAAGCTGAACAATTAATAATATAATATAGTGTACATAAAGACTGATGATAGGTCAATTCATTCCACTACGACCTGCGAATATCGTAATAAAAAATTCATTATGCAAATTATTTATTAACTCAAAAGATGCTTTGAATTAGCTATATAGGGCTTTTTTCATGAAAACACACGCGGATATCAGTCCGGCATGCTATGAATTATAAACCAAATCGAACTTTTTACTTTCGAATCGTAAGCAAATAAATATTTGCATACTTACTCCCTGACTTGTCCGTCACCGTCTATGAGCCACTTGTAGCCCGTAAGCTCGCGAAGACCCATGGGGCCGCGGGCGCCGAGTTTCTGCGTGCTGATGCCTATTTCCGCGCCGAGCCCGAACTGGGCCCCGTCCGTGAAGCTCGTGGGGGCGTTGACATAGACGCATGCGGCGTCCACCTCGGTCTGGAAACGGTTTGCCGCCGCCGGGTCTTCAGTCACGATGGCCTCGCTGTGGCCGGAACCGAAGCGTGCGATGTGCCCCAGCGCCCCGTCCAGGCCATCAACCGTCTTGACGGCCATCTTCCAGTCCATGAATTCCGTGCCGAAGGAGTCCGGCCCGGCGGGCTGCAGCCTTTCTTCAGGATACGAACCCAGGAGCGCTCCATAAGCCCGTTCATCCGCATAGACGGTAACTTTCTCCGACATCGGGGCCAGCAGGGACGGCAGGTCCGCAAGGCGGGAAGAATGCACAATCAGGCAGTCGAGGGCATTGCACACGCTGACGCGGCGCATTTTCGCGTTTGCGATGATGCGGCGGCCCTTTTCGAGGTCGCCTGAGGCGTCGAAAAAGGTGTTGACGACTCCGGCGCCCGTCTCGATGCAGGGGACTTTTGCGTTGTCCCGCACGAAATCAATCAGCCTGCGGCCGCCGCGGGGGATGACCAGGTCGACTTTCCCCACCGCGCCGAGCAACTGAGCCGTCGCTTCGTGCGTGGAGGGCAGCAGGGTGACCGCTTCCTCGGGGCAATCCCGCCGCTTCAGCACGGTGTGTATAAGCTCCACCGCGGCCCTGTTCGTGCAGTCCGCGTCGGACCCGCCTTTAAGCAGCGCGACGTTCCCGCTTTTGAAGCAGAGGGAAAAAACGTCGAATGTGACGTTGGGCCGCGCCTCATAGATCACGCCCACGACTCCGTACGGTACGCTTACCTTCCTGAGGCGAAGGCCGTTGGGAAGGGTCCGTTCTTCCAGGGTAAGGCCGGCGGGGGAGGGCAGTTCCGCCACCTTCCTCATGTCCGCGGCGATGGCCTCCAGCCTCTTTCCGTCCAGCAGCAGCCTGTCGTAGAGCGGATTGTCCGGAGACATCCTGGAAAGATCCTGCCTGTTGGCTTCCAGGATGGGGCCGGCGGCTCCCGGGATTTCCTCAGCGAGTTCCAGAAGAAGCGCCTTCCTCTGCCCGTCGTCCAGGCGCAGCATCGAAGTGCGGGCTGCGGCAGCCCTTTCAATCAATTCCGAAATCATCATGTCAGTCGTTTTTTGCGGAAGGCACGAATTCAGTGTGGACCGTGTTGTCGGGGTCTGTCAGGAGCCTGCGGATTATGCCGTCCGTTTCTCCGTTCGCGAGCAGGACGCGTATTCCCTTTTCCGCCGTGCGGACCGCGGTGGCGCATTTCGAGGCCATGCCGCCCCGCCCTGCGCTGCTCCGGCCCTCGAGAATGAATCCGGAAGGATCCTCGCCGGGAAGGACGCGGCGTATCACGGTGGCGCCGGGCGTCCCGGGGGTGGCTGACCAGAGCCCGTCCACGTTGCTGAGTATGATCAGGGTCTCCGCCCGGACCATCCCGGCCACGAGCCCGGAGAGCTCGTCGTTGTCGGTGAACATGAGCTCCTCGATGCTGACGGTGTCGTTTTCGTTGACTATCGGGATCACGCCGCTTGAGAGCATGACTTCCATGCACCCGCGCTGGTTTTCGTATTCCCGGCTTCCGGTGAAATTCTCCTTCTGCGTCAGGACCTGGCCGACCAGGATCCCGTAATCGCTGAACAATTTATAATAAAGGTCCATCAGGCGCACCTGGCCTATGGCCGAGTACAACTGGCGCTGCTGCACCTCGTCGAGCTTGCGGTTCCCGCTTATGAGGGCCCGGCCGCAGGCGACTGCGCCGCTGGTGACGAGGACAACCTGCCATCCGGACCTCCTGGCCCAGGCCAGCTGGTCCACGAGGGACGACACCCGCGTCGTATCCAGGGAACCGTCTTCGCGGGTCAGGACGTTGCTGCCCACCTTCACGACAAGTCTTTTCCCTGGGGCCGATGCCGCCTGCAGTCCCCTGACCACCGCGCCGGAGAAGCCGGCTCCTTCCATGGCTCCGAGGCCCCTGAGGGTCATTCCTCCGGGTGTCGTGACCTTGTCTATCTCGTATTCCGCGCCCGGGCTGCCGTTCTCCAGCAGCGTCGCGGCGCCCTTGACAGTCTGCACGACTGTCCCGCGGGCCTCGTCCGCATCCATTCCTATCGCCCTGGCGCCTTCTTCGGATGCCGAGATGTAGCGCAGGGCATATGCAATCCCGCAGGATGCCGCGGCCGTCCCCGCCATCATTCCGGCGTGGTCCGTGACGACGGTCCTTCCCACCTTGCCGAGAAGGGAGGCCAGATCGGCCGCCTGGCCGCCTGTCGCGGTCACGGGGCATATATAAGTCATGCTCTCGCCGACCGCTGCGGCGGTGTTTGGGATGGCGTAACTTATGGTCTTGTCCTTTCCGAACCATTCCAGAAGCGATTCCGGGGCCACTCCGGGAGCCATGCATACGATGTGCGGACGGCCGGGGCCGAGGGCTGGCATGATCTGCGCTGCCACCTGGGGAATGACGCTTCGTTTCAGGGCGATGAAGACATAGTCCGCCCCGTCGGCCGCCTGCAGGTTGTCACAGGTTGCACACAACCCCTTTTCGAGGAAGCCGGCGAGTTTTTCCATGTGCCCGGCGGTGACCGTTATGTCTGAAGAATCAAGTCCGGAGAAGCGGGAAAATCCCGTAGCGAGGGCTCCGCCGATGTTTCCGGCGCCTAAGATTGCGATTTTCATATCTTTTTTCCAACTAACCGATACAAAGTTAAAAAAAACTCTTATATTTGCCTTCGTTACAAAAATAACTAACAACTAATTATTTAACAATGGAAGGACTCGTTAAGGACATCAAGGCCCAAATCGAAGCGATTTGCGCCGACATCGACAAGGTTGCCAACAAGGCTGCCAAGGCACGTGTACGCAAAGCCAGCCTCGCACTGGAAAAACTCTTCAAGACCTATAGGAAAGAGAGCGTGAAATAATTGCGTATCACTCAACGAGAAAGCGGTGTCCCGGTTCCGGGGCGCCGCTTTATTTTTCTTCTCCGTAGAATATATCGAACATGGCCCGGAGACGGCCGGTGTCGGCTATGATTTCCCTGAGTTGCCCGAGTCTCAAGGCGTTTGGTGATTCCGGAATCCATAGTTTAAGGTATCCGCCCTCCCCGTATTTTTCTTTCAGATGGTTCCTGCAGCGCTGCCAGTGCCCATCCTTGTCCAGTTCCGGATAGTGGCTGAGACTGTATTGGACCGTGCGCCGGACTACCGTGACGGGATCGATGAGCCTGTCCGCTTCGGCTATGATGCGTCCGTAAATGGTCCTGGGCTCATGGTCGGAAGAGGCCCTGTGGTCCTCGGCGGCGTCAGCGATAGTGTCTATCTCTTCTTTCGAGAACCATTCCGGAAGACGAGGATCGGACCGTATTATCTGCGCGGAGACGATGTGGTGGGTCTCACGGCCGTCGCGAAGGCCCGTATCGTGCCATGCTGCCGCCGCATAGACCATGTCCTCGTCGACATCGTAGTGGCGGGCGAGCTCCAGAGCCTGCGAGATCACGCTCCGTGCGTGGTCCCGCCGGTGTCCTTTGTCAAACCGGTCGTAAAGGGGGATGATGCTTTCCTCGACGTATGCCCTGAGCTCCGGGTTCATTTGTTGCGGACGCAGCGCACAGGAGCAGCGATCAGGTTCTTGTCAAGTCCCTGGCAGAATACGATGTCGGATTCTTCGTGGAGGTAGCGGCAGACACCGAGCCCGTTCTGTTCGTCGGAAGTCCACCAGAGAGCGTATTTGCCGCCGTTGAAGCGGTATTTTCCGTTCTCGATGGATGCGAAACTGCCGGGTATGGCCGAAAAACCGCTCTTGTTGGAGATGGTCACGCCTGGCCAGAATTCCCAGAGTTTGTCGCCGTTGAAATAAGCGTCGGCCATCATGGCTCCGGCAAGACCTTCGAACTGCTTGAAACCGGCGCCAGGATCCGACGACCAGCCGGCTGCCAGCTCGCGCCAGTCTGCATCCGACGGTACCCTCCATCCGGCCGGACATGCCGTCTGCGCTTCGGTCCATGTGTAGTATATCCCGTAGATATCCTTCATCGCGGCGCACTCGGAGTGCGGCTTCCCCGCGCCTTCCCAGGCGAGATTGCGGCGGAACCACTGCAGGCCGGCGGTCTCGGTCAGGGGGTAGGCCTTGCCGTCCCTGGGGTCCGTGTATGACGGGGCTCCGTCGGGCACCGTGATACCGGAAAGGGACCCGTTCACGGGATCGGGATCCACTATGGTGGTGGTCAGGGAACCGGAGGTGGAAATCCAGCTGATGCCTTTCTTTATCTCCGTGTCGGCAGAGGCTGTCACGGTAAGCGTAAAGGTGCAGAGCGTGTCGGAAGGCACCTCGAAGTGGAACTTCCAGTCTCCGGAGGCGTCCTTCTCGATTGCGGTCGACGTGTAGAAAGGGTTGCAGGACCATGAGTATTTCACCGGGGTTCCGTCTTCGGTGTAGCCGCCCCTTGCGATGAAGTCGAAAGCCTGTCCGGCGGTGACATATGCGGGCATGTCGCCGAATTCGACCCTGCCGTAAACGTATTTGTATTCGATATCTTCTTTGTCTTTCTTGCAGGAAACGGCAAGGGCGGCCCCGGCGAGGAGCGCAAGACACAATATGAGATGCTTTTTAGCCATATAATGTGCAAATATGGGCATTTTTGAACTAAATTCCGCTAACTTTGTGCAAATACTTTGCCGAAATGAAGAACAGTATCGCGGCCCTTGTCCTTTTGCTGCTCGTATCCTGCACCGCAGACCGCTACGTCGCCTTCAGCGGGTACGCGCAGGGCGGAGTCTACACAGTAAAGATGAACCTGCGCGGGGTTTCCTGCCCGCAGGAGCGCATACGGGAGCATGTGGATTCGCTTCTTACGGCAATTGATAATTCCCTTTCCGGCTACAACAAGGGCTCGCTCCTGAGCCGCCTGAACGCTGGCGGGCGCATACGGCCCGATTCCCTGCTCATGAAGGTGTACGCCATATCCTATGAGTATTATGAACTTTCCGGCGGCGCTTTCGATGTTTCCGCCGGGCCCCTTTTCGATGCCTGGGGCTTCGGCTTCAAGAAAGGGGAATTCCCTTCGGATGCGGAGGTCGAAACCTTGAAGGCGTCGTGCGGGATGGCACGTCTTCGGCCTTCGATGGAGGAAGCGCTCGGGGCGGACGGGATGCTGTGCTCCGCCGATCTTCTTTTGCCGGGCGTTGAGGGAGAGGCTCCGCAGCTGAATTTCAACGCTATAGCCCAGGGATTCACCAGTGATGTCATAGCCTCGTATCTGCGCGGGCTCGGCGTCCGCGACATGCTTGTGGACATAGGCGAGATCTGGTGCTGCGGCCACAATCCGTCCGGACGGGGATGGACGGTCGGGATCGACGCGCCTGTCGACGGGAACAATGCCCCCGGAGCGGATCTCAGGGGCATATGGACATCCGGCGGGGACGGAATCGGAATAGTGACATCGGGCAATTACCGCAAGTTCTATGTCCGGGACGGAAAGAAATATGCGCATACGGTCGATCCCCGCTCCGGCCGTCCCGTCTCGCACGGCCTTCTGAGCGCGACGGTGACCGCCCCTGACGCCGCCGCTGCCGATGCCCTCGCCACCGCATGCATGGTGCTGGGGCCGGAAGAGGCACGCCGGCTCATTCTTTCCTGCCCGGAGTGGGAGGCCTGCTTCATCATGGATACGGATCAGATATGGACTTCGCCGGGATTCCCTTACAGTTCACGCTGATTGTTTGATTTCCGCTGCGGATTGATTAATTTTGCACGTTTTTTAAAACAGATAGCTTCTATGAGAAAGAAAATCGTTGCAGGAAACTGGAAGATGAACACCACCGTTCCTGAAGGAATCGAACTGGCCAGGGACGTCGTCGCCCTCAGTGCCGGAGTGCCCGCTGATGTGGAACTTATTGTAGCAACTCCTTTCACCCATCTCTGCCCCGTGGCAGGAGTGGTCGAAGGCACGCGCGTCATCCTTTCGGCCCAGAACTGCGCCGACAAGGAAAAGGGAGCATATACCGGTGAGGTGTCCGTCTCCATGCTTGTTTCCGCAGGTTGCAAATATACCATTCTCGGCCACTCCGAGCGCCGCCAGTACTACGGAGAGACCGATGAGAAACTCGTCGCGAAGGTCCGCCTGGCCCTTGAAGCCGGTCTCAAGGTCATCCTCTGCGTCGGCGAAAACCTCGAAGAGAGGGAGGCCGGGAAGCATTTCGACGTCTGCTCTTCCCAGATCCAGGGCGTCCTCTATAACTTCAGCGCCGAAGATATGAAGAGCATAGTGGTGGCTTATGAGCCCGTATGGGCCATCGGCACCGGCAAGACCGCGACCGCGGAGCAGGCCGAAGAGATCCATGCGTTCATACGCAAGACCATCGCCGATAAATTCGGGGCTGCTGTCGCTGAGGATACAACGATACTGTACGGCGGAAGCTGCAAGCCTTCGAATGCTGCCGAGTTGTTCGCGCAGAAGGACATCGACGGGGGACTGATCGGGGGCGCAGCCCTGAAGGCTGCCGACTTCATCGCGATAGCTCAGTCTTACTAGTCCGGGATCCGGACGCAGAGTCCGATTTTTTCGGAAGAGTTCCAGAGCCAGACGGTCTCACCTTCAATCTTGGCCACCTTGAAAGAGGTGGCTTTTTTCGTCTTGACATTCCTCGCGGTGGTCCATTTGAGGTCGGCAGTCAGGCGCTGCCCCTTGCTGACGGGAATGTCCGAGAGTTCGGCCGTGACGTAGTCCGACATGGTGTCGGAATGCATCCAGACCTTCTTGTGCTGGCTGTTGAACCCGGTCTGGCAGGTCAGGGGGTTGAAGGTGAAGTTGGCGACACCCCCGATGCTGAAGCCGAGGTCCTGGGACGCGATGAACGCGGGATCCACGTTGTCCTTGTCGCGGCAAGACTGGATCAGCAGCGGAAGCAGGAGAAGCAATATGGCGGCGGTCCTTTTCATCGTGTAGTTATTTCCTTTATTATGATATCCCGGCTGCCGTCTTCGTAGTTGACTTCCGCGCGGAGGATGCCTGATCCGGTGACGACGTAGTAGCCGTCTCCACCGACCTGGATGGGTCTTCCGTCCATGGTCCAGTTTACGCTGACGGCATCGGGCACGTTATAGACGCGCAAGGGGAGCCTTGTCCCGGTGATGAAACGCCCGGCATCATCCCTCTCCGCGCCGTTGACATAGATGAACGGGTTGCTACCGGTGTAGTAAGATTTCGTCTTGAAACTCTTCGTGCTGGAAGCCCCGTCAGCGGATAGCGTGACCGTGTAGTCCGTATAAGGGGCCAGGTGCTGGAGGACGCAGGCGAACTTGCCGCTTTCGTACGGCGCCACCTCCGCGACCTGTTCGTCCCCGAGCATGACCTTGCATTTGTTTCCGGTCCCTTCCCAGGCGATTATGGCTGCGTCCTGGAATACGGTAAGCTCGGTTATGGCCATCTCACCTCCGACCGTGAAACTGACGGATCCGTCCTTCGCGAGGGTGATGCCGCGGATCCCGATATCGGGGGTGTTTCCGCTCCACCAGGTCATTGCCGGATTTGTCGAAGGCGTGAAACTGCGGACGCTGCCGTAAGGGAAGAAGGCCTGTTTTACATTGGTGGGCGAGGGCGAGGCCTCTATCATGTCCGCACACTGGTGGTCCGGGCGGCAGTTCACCTCGTTGTACTGGTACCAGCGGTTGTACGCCGTGAGTGACTTGGACTGCCCCGTGGAATAGCCGGAGTGGCGGTTCGATTTGTCTATGTGATATATGCAGAGGCCCTTGCCCTTGATGTAGGCGTCCCAGCCGGTGTTGTCGCGGCACTCGAGGAGATAGTATTCCCCGGGGTAGTCGCCTTCGATCTTCATGTAACGCTTCTCCTGGCTGATGGGCTTCAAGGTATAATTGCCTTCAGTTATGGTCTCGCATGTCCCGAGGCCCAGTTCCTCGAGGCTGACTGCATTGAAGTTCGGGGGAGTGTTGCCGTTGTTGTTCGAGTTGCCTCCGTCCATCAGCGCGGTGTGGTGCCACATCGCGTCGGCCTTTCCGCCGCTGTCTTCGTAGTCGGTGTCGTAATAGTCTGGAAGGCCGAGTATGTGGCTGCTTTCATGGCAGAATGTGCCTATCCCGCTAAGGACGGTCTTGTATCCGTGGCCGGAGAATATCTCCATCAATTCGGTCGAGATGGCATAGTCGTCCACGGCCTTGCCGTCCAGGTGGAGGTTGATGCCTGCCGACTTCAGGGACCAGCTGTGGGACCATATGAGATTCTCGTCGGTCCCGTCCGCCTCGTCACTCCCGGCCACGAATACGAAGACATTGTCCACGATTCCGTCCCCGTCGAGGTCGTATCTGGAGAAATCTATCGGGTTGACGGCATCGTCGTGGGCCAGGCGGCAGGCTTCTTCGACGAGTTCGGCGGCCTTCTCGTCATTTCCGTCCGCATCGTTCTTGCCGTAATAGGCTACGGGCTGGCTGAGGCTGACGATGCTGCTGACGTCTATTTTAACGTCTGCGTAACCTTCGAGCTGATGGTTGAAGTACTGCTGGGCGGAGCCGGTCGCTCCGTTGTAGGAGTACCCGTCTTTCGTGAGCATGTCGACGAACATGTCGCGCCCGTAGGAGAACTTCACGTCGTCGAACTGGGTCAGGATGACCAATATGCGGTGCTCCTTCAGGCCATCCCCGCCGCGTGTCTCCGCGGAGAACCTCCTTGCAGGGGTGGCGGCCCTCAATTCAGCCCGCCTCGCGGAGGCCCTCATGCGCATCTGCCGGTAGGGTATGTTGCGGCTCCTGGTGATCACGTCCGGGGATGCGGCGGAGCCCACCCTCGCACCGGAAGGGTATTTGCGCCCTGCGGCGTCGAATTCAGCATAGCACCACCATCCGTCGGCGTCCTGCGCTATCGCACAGCCGTCTTCGGTGGTCACGATCTTCATCCATTCGTCGCCGCGTATGAGTACCTTGAAAACGCTTCCGTCCGGCTGGGTGCGGACCGCCGAGGGCTTCCGGGCCGGAATGGCCTGGAGAGCCTGGCTTAGAAGAACCAGCAGTAAAACAAGGCAGGGAACACGTCTCATAGTGGTTTCAAAGTTCGGAATTTTTCGGCAGAATGCCAAAAAAAAGGGCCGGAGACCTCACGGCCGCCAGACCCTCAGACGTGTACTAAAACCTAAACCTGCAACATAGATGCAGGTGGTTCCGGAAATGTTGCATCAAACTTTAGTATTTAAGACGTTCATCGCCCTGTCCGCTCCGACGAAGGCCCAGTCGATGACGCCCTGGATCACTTTCGCGGACAGTTCTTTCACTTTTTCCCGTTCTTCCGGGCTGAGCTCCCCGAGGACGTAGTCCACCTGTCCGCCTTCGCTGAATTCATGTCCTATGCCCATGCGTATGCGGGCGAAATCCTTCGATCCTGTCTTTTCGATGATGTCTTTCAGTCCGTTATGCCCCCCGTCGCTTCCGTTCCGGCGCATCCTCAGGGTCCCGAAAGGGAGGTTGAGGTCGTCGCATATCACGATCAGCTGGTTTTCGAGAGTCACCGGCAGCTTCTGCAGCCAGTAGCGGACCGCATTCCCGCTGAGGTTCATGTATGTCGAGGGCTTCAGGAGATAGAAGTTGCGTCCCTTCCTGCTGATGACCGCAAGGGAACCGTAGCGCCGGCTTTCAAATACGACATTGGACGCCTGTGCCCAGGCGTCCAATACCATAAATCCCATATTGTGGCGGGTGGCGGCATACTCGTCACCGATATTTCCAAGTCCGACTACGAGGTAGTCCATCCGCCCCGCAGGCCGTTACTCGGCGGTTTCGGCAGCCGCGGCAGAGTTGCGCGTGGCACGTACTCCGCAGATGATGGTGTCCTTTCCGGTGAGGATGGAGATTCCGTCGTACTTGAGGTCGCCGGCCTTGATCTTGCAGTCAAGGTCGAGGGCGGTGATATCGACGGTCAGCTCGTCGGGAAGCTTGTCCATCGGGGCGCAGATGCGCAGGGACCTTGCGTTCTGGACGAACTTTCCACCTTTCTGGACGCCGGCGGCGTGGCCGGTGATGACCAGGGGAACGTTGATGCTGATGGGCTTCACCTCATCCACGGCGAGGAAGTCGACATGGAGGCAGCTGTCCTTGACGGGGTGGAACTGAAGCTCGTGCAGGACGGCGTTGTAGGTCTTGCCGTTGTCGAGGACGAGGTCGATGATATAAGACTTCGGGGTGTCGGTGACTCCCTTGAGTTCCTTCGCGTTTACTGTGAAGAGGATGTTGTCCATGCCCTGGCCGTAGAGATTGCAGGGGACGAGGCCTTCCTTGCGGAAAGCTTTGATGACGGCCTTGTTTCCGACCTGGCGGATCTGGCCCTTGAGCTCAAAATGTTGCATAATCAATCTTTAAAATGTGTTACTCAACCCCGGAAACAGGCCGGGGTCCCATTGCACCAAAACCCTTCGGTTTTAGACTGCGCCGCAAATATAACTAAAAAAACTTATTTGACCAAACCGGTGGCCTTGTTCCAGGCCAGGGTCGCGTAGTATTCATCCAGGGCCTCGCTTCCGTTCGACGGGAGATACATGCTGAGGCCGCAGTAGGTGTTGATGTCGAAACCCCGGAAGTCTTTCATGAATTCAGCCGTGGCGGCCTTGTAGATGATGCACTCGGAAAGGGCGCCGTCCAGTTCTGCCAGGTCGTCTTCGGTGGCTCCGCAGTGGGCCAGGATGTCCCTGAGGTCATAGAACCAGTGATAGTTTTCGCGGTAGAACCTCTGGATGCCCCTCGGGCTAAGGATCTCCAGGATGTCCGAATATTTTTCAAACAGTCCCCGGCAGGTTTCCGCAAGGGCGGGCAGGGCGTCGCAGCGCAGCAGGGCGACAGTTGCCGAACTGGATGAAAGGCAGTTGAAATAGTCCTTGCAAAGTCCCTTGAGGTCCGGAACCTCGGGCTTGAGAAGACGGGCCGCCACCGTGGTGTAATCCATGCCTGAACCCGGGACCTCGGCAGGGGAGAGACCGAGCAGGTCCGTCTTGTCCTTCAATTCGTAGGCGACCTCGATCCCGCCCATCAGGCATGCGTCGAAATAGATATAGTCGAAATGCATCGGAAGGGCTTCTGCGAGGTCCTTTATGTCCATTTCACGCTTCGTGCCGTCGCTGCCCACTTCGGCGCCGAAACTCTGCAGGGCCGTTCCAGGGAGCACGCCCCCGGCGGATGCGCGTTTCTGTCTCGACAAGATTATCCAGTCGTCGGAAGAGGAACCGCTCTTCGATTCCTGGGTGTAAGCGCCCTCCGGCATCCAGCCGGTGCCGTGGGAAGCAAGTATGAGGCCGTAGTGCTCGGAAGGGAAGGCGTCCCGTATCATCTCGAGGACGTTCCGCATGGCTTCCTTGTCCGTGAGCAGGGTCCCTTCCGGAGCCCGGTAGAGGGTGTCCCTCCGGAGGGCGCCGATCAAGGGGTCGTATGTGACCATTTCGAGGGCCGGGGACGTGGCCGGCTGGTAGTTGCCGTAGTAAACGGTCTGGTGGGAATAGATCAGGAGGGCCTGCCTGCTCCCCCTGGCGGGGATGTAGGCCCCGCTGCCGACATCGGTAAGCTCCTTGATGTCCTCGGAGAGATAATAGTGGATGTCGTTGAAGCCGGCGGAATAAAGGATCATCACCCGGTCCCACTTTTCCGGCTTCCGTTCAGGAAACAGGAAACCGCTGCACGAGACAAGGGACGCGCAGAGGGCGAGAAGGGTGAAAAACTTCTTCATAGTCTGCAAAGATAATACTATATTTGCACTTATGAAAACTATCGTGAAAATGATCGCAACCCTCCTTGCGGGCGCCGCAGCGGCGTCCTGCTCCGGACAGAAAGAAGAATTCAAGTACACCGTGGACCAGTTCGCCGACCTGAAGGTCATGCGCTACAAGGTCCCCGGATGGGAGGATCTCAGCCTCGGCCAGAAAGAATACATCTACCACCTCAGCGAAGCCGCCAAGTGGGGCCGGGACATCATCTGGGACCAGAACTGCAAATATAACCTTCGTCTGCGCCACGCACTGGAGGATATACTGGAGAATTATCACGGAGACCGTTCCTGCGCGGATTTCGCACAGTTCACCGAATATGCGAAGAGGGTCTTCTTCAGCAACGGCATACACCATCACTACGCTGAGGAGAAGTTTTTCCCGACCTGCCCGCAGAGCTATTTCGCCTCGCTTCTGAAGGCTTGCGGCCACGAGGCAGACTGCGAGATGCTCCTTCCGTACGCCTACGATCCGGCGGTCTTCCCCCAGCGCCGCGCCACGGGTACGGAAGGGGACATCGTGCTGAATTCCTCGGTCAATTTCTACGAGGGGGTTACCCGCGACGAGGTCGAGCGCTACTATGCGTCGATTCTCGATCCTGCGGATCCACGCCCCGTCTCCTACGGCCTCAATACCAAGGTCGTGAAGGAGGACGGAAAGGTAGTGGAGAAGCCATGGAAGGCAGGCGGCATCTACGGACCGGCCATCGGGAAGATATGTTCCGAACTGGAACTGGCGGCCGGCTGCGCCGAGACCGAAGCCCAGAAGCACGGGCTCGCCCTTCTGGTGGATTACTACCGTACCGGCGATCTCCGCAAGTGGGACGAGTATAATATCGAATGGCTCCAGGATACGCTCGGGACCGTGGATTATGTCAACGGGTTCGTAGAGGACTACAACGATCCCCTCGGCCGCAAGGGCTCATGGGAGGCTTATGTTAATTTCAAGGACCACGACGCGTCCGTCCGCACGGAGAAGATTTCCGCCGAGGCCCAGTGGTTCGAGGACCATGCCCCCGTCGATCCCCGTTTCCGCAAGAAGGAGGTAAAGGGCGTTTCCGCCAAGGTCATCAACGCGGTGTGCCTCGCCGGTGACAGCTATCCGGCCTGCGCGATTGGAATCAACTTGCCGAATGCCGACTGGATACGCCGCGACTACGGATCCAAGTCCGTGACCATCTCCAACATCACTCGTGCTTACGACATGTCCGCGAAGGAAATGCCCCGCAATGTCCTCGAGGAGTTCGCCTGGGACGCCGGCGAGATCGCGATGGAGAAGAAGTACGGCGCCGTGACCGACGATGTCCATACCGATCTTCACGAGTGCCTCGGCCACGGTTCAGGACAGCTCCTGCCCGGGGTCAGTTCCACGGCGATGGGTGAGTTCTCTTCCACCCTCGAAGAAGCCCGTGCCGACTTGTTCGGCCTGTATTTCTGCGCCGATCCCAAACTCGTCGAAATGGGCATACTTCCCGACAAGGATGCCTACAAGGCACAGTATGCCAGTTATATCCGCAACGGCATCTTCACGCAGTTCACGCGTGTCGAGCTCGGCAAGAAGAACATGGAGGCCCACATGCAGAACCGCAAGCTCATAGCCGAGTGGTGCTACGAGAAAGGCGCTGCTTCCAATGTCATAGAAAAGAAGGTCCGCGACGGCAAGACTTATTTCGTAGTCAACGATTTCGAGGCTCTCCGCGGCCTGTTCGCCCAGCTTTTGGCCGAGATCCAGAGGATCAAGTCAGAAGGCGACTACGCTGCAGGCAAGGCTCTCGTGGAGAAATATGCCGTCAATATCGATTACGACCTGCACAAGGAGGTCCTGGAACGCTATGCGGCCCTCGGGCTGAAGCCTTACGGCGGATTCCTCAATCCGGATATCGTTCCCGTCAGGAAAGGAGGCAAGGTCGTGGATTACAAGCTCGAGTACCCTGACGACTTCCTCGGCCAGATGCTCTCCTATGGACGCAAGTACCGCACGTTGGATTAAGGACTGGGCCTATTATCTCAGGATGGAGCGCAGGATGTCTCCGAACACGGTCACATCCTATGTCTCCGATGTCGGCGCTTTCTTCGAAGAGTGCCCCCCGCAGCCTTCTGCCGTGGATCCGGAGGATATCATCGGCTTCCTTGATTCGCACGGCGGGACCCTTTCGAAGCGCAGCCAGGCGCGTTTCCTGAGCGCGATGCGGTCGTTTTTCGACTGGATGGTCCTGGAAGGGGAGCGCAAGGAGAATCCCTGCGACCGCGTTGACACCCCGAAACTGGGCCGCTACCTGCCGGATGTGCTTTCCGTGGAAGAAGTCGCCTCCATCATCGATTCGGTGGACACTGATACGAACTCCGGCGTGCGGGACCGGGCCATCCTGGAGATACTCTACGGCTGCGGGCTCCGCGTGTCGGAGTGCTGCGGACTGCTGATCTCTCGGGTTTTCCTTGACGAAGGGTTCATACGCGTGATAGGCAAGGGAAACAAGGAACGGCTCGTCCCCATGGGCGGGATGGCTTCGGACGCCTTCGCCGCATGGCTGGCCGTCCGCCCGCAGGCCGCGGCTCCGGAGTTCGACGATGTTGCCTTCCTGAACCGCTTCTGCAAGCCCCTCAGCCGCGTGGCCGTGTTCGGGATGGTCAAGAAGCAGGCGCTGCTTGCCGGAATCAGGAAAGAGATTTCCCCCCATACCTTCCGGCATTCTTTCGCCACGCACCTTATAGAAAACGGCGCGGACCTGCGCGTCGTGCAGGAGATGCTGGGCCACGAGAGCATACTGACGACGGAGATTTATACCCACATCGATTCTTCGACCTGGCAGGCCGCTGTCCTGAAACATCATCCGAGACAATAAACCTGGAATATGAAAACTTGCAAATTCCTTTTCGTGGCGGCCCTGCTGGTATCGGCGGAGCTTTCACTTCTTGCCCAGCCGCAGCTGGTGGCGCACCGGGGCGGGCGTTCAGAAGCCGACGAGAACACCCTCACGGCATTCAGTACGGCCCTGGAAGCCGGGATAACGGGATATGAACTCGATGTACATATCACTTCCGACGGGGGCTTCGTGATCATGCATGACAACAACCCTGCCCGTACTACCGGTACTGACGGATTGTTGGAGCGGATGAGCCTGGCGGAGGTGCGCAAGCTTCGCACCCTGAAGGGGAACCGGGTGCCGACCCTCGGGGAGGTGGTGGAACTTTTCAACCGTCATGACGGACTTTACGTCGAGTTCGAAATGAAGACCAACAGGCCGGACCTTTACACGCGGGAGGTGCTGGAGAAATATGTCGAGGGCCTTTATGCCGAAGTTTATCGCGCAAAACCTTCGGGCTCGACCTATGTTTTCACTTCCTTCGACACAAGGCCTCTTCTCCTGATGAAGGAGTGCCATCCTGACGCCGAGGTGATGTATATCACGAGCGGCGGCGGACTGGACCGTATCCTCGGCATAGCAAAGACGATCGGCACCATGCGTTTCGCCTGCAACCGCTCCAAAATCACGCAGGCCGAGGTCGCGGCGGCCCGCAAGGAGGGCTTCATCGTGAGCGTCTGGCCCAATCCCAAGAAGGAAGACGTCGTCTTTTCCTGGATGCTGGGCGCGGACATAATCTGCACCGACATGCCCCGCGACGCCGCCGCCATGATACGCCGCTACGACCTTCCCATCCGGCCCTGAGGGCTGGCGCCGCACTTTTTGCCGTTGGCGTTATAACCGCCGCTCCCAATTATCGGGCGGCGGTGGTGCCGTTTCCCTTCCTAACGCCCAACCCCGCGTTCCCGACAAACATCTGCGCGTTGATCCCTGCGTGGGAGCGTTCTGGGGCACCTGTGGCGCGCCGGTTGGAAGAAAAAGTCTCGACCTGCGCGCACAAGGGTCCCTGAAGGGCATGAGGGAAGGGTGATGCGCGCAGGTGTTTTGCGGGTTGGTTACTTTCGGGCGCCGGACTGGTGTGCTCATTATTTCCGGAGACTATCAGCCTCGGCGGCGGGCGAAACCTACAGGTACTGCTTGATCTTTTCGATCATTTCGGCGTATTCGGCGTCGGAGAGGTAGACTTCGCCGGGGTTCATGCGGAAGACTCCGCCGTAGTCCGGGCCGTTGACGTATTTGGGCGCGAGGTGGAAGTGGAGGTGGCAGAGCTTGTCCGAGTAGGCGCCGTAGTTGATCTTCTCGGGGTTGAAGGCCTTCTGCATGGCCCTGGTGACCTTGACGACGTCGGCCATGAAGGCGTTCCTCTGCTCGTCCGAGAGCTCGTTGAGGTCGTTGACGTGCTCGTCATATGCCACAAGGCACCTTCCGCGGTAGGTCTGTTCCTTGAAAAGGAAGGCCCTCGAGACGGAGAGCTTGGCGATAGGAATCATGAGGGACTTGAGAGTCTCGTTGTTCGTGCAGTAGAGGCACTGTTTGGGATCGGAGTACATATCTATAAAGTTTTATTTTTCAGCTTCGGCTGCCATCGCCGCGTTGTAGCACTCGCGGCAGAGGGGCTCGTAGATGTCTTTTTCGCCGAGGACCACGAGGTCCTGGCTTTTGCTGAGGCGGTGCGAGTGGTTGGCGAGATTGCCGCATTTCACGCAGATCGCATGGACCTTCTGCACATCTTCGGCTATCGCCATCAGCGCGGGCATGGGACCGAACGGCTTGCCGAGATAGTCCGTGTCCAGTCCGGCTATGATTACCCGGACCCCGCGGTCGGCCAGTTCTTTCGCCACGGCCACGATGTTGTCTCCGAAGAACTGGGCTTCATCAACGCCGACCACCTTGACGTCGGGTTCGATCATCAGCATTTCGGCCGCGTCGGCGATGGGCTTCGAGACCAGCCGGTTGGAATCATGAGATACAACTTCTTCCTCGGAATAGCGTACGTCAATGCCGGGTTTGAATATTGCAATCTTCTGGTTGGCGAAGCGGGCCCTCTTGAGCCGGCGGATGAGTTCTTCCGTCTTGCCTGAAAACATCGAACCGCAGACCACCTCGATGCAGCCGGTTCTCCTGGAGTTTTCTGAATACATTTTTTTGTTGTAGATTTGTGGTTGTAGAACGCAAATATAACGAAATATCGCCGTATGGAAAAGAGCGGTAAAGAAAAACTGGACGAATTGATGGCGGCCCTTGCCGGTCTTCAGGAGCAGTTGGACGCCCTTAGGGAGCAGGTTGCGGCCTTGATGGCCGAAGACAGCGCGGCGGAGGATGCCGGCGCGGCACAGGATGAGCCCATAGACATCGCCATAGACGTGGAGTTCGGCCTCGCAGAAGCGGAGATGGCCGCGACTGCAGCGACAACGCCCGTTCCCGAATCCGTTCCCGCCGAAGAGCCTGCACTCGAGCCCGCCCCGGAGTCTGCACCAGTCGAGGAACCCGGACCTGAACCGGAGCCTGCGCCTGAACCGGAGCTTGCACCCGAGCCCGCTCCGGAACCTGCTCCCGCTCCGAAACCTGCCGTTCCCGAAGGCCCGTCGTACGCCTGGCGGACCGATATGGCCGGAGCTCCGGTAGGCAATATCATCAGTGGGATTTCCCTGAATGACAGGGCTTTGTTTATCAACACCCTGTTCCGTGAGGACCCCATCCTTTTCCAGGCATGCATCGCGCGCTTCAACGCAATGGCTTCCTTGGGCGAGGTGGAAGCGTATATCCGTGGCGAGTTCCCCGAGTGGAAGCTGGACTCCGAAGTCGTCTACCGCTTCATGATGGCGGTGCGCAGAAAACTCAAATAGCATGGCCGGACGCCTTTTCATAGTTCCCACGCCGGTGGGAAACCTCGAGGACATGTCCCTGCGGGCGATACGCGTGCTGAAAGAAGCCGACCTGATCCTTGCGGAGGACACCAGGACCAGTTCCGTGCTCCTGAAGCATTATGAAATCAGCGGCACGCTCCTTTCGCACCATAAATTCAACGAGCACCAGACCGCCGGTCTCATCAAGGAGAAGATCCTGGCCGGTCTTGACGTGGCTCTTGTCAGCGATGCCGGCACGCCGGGCATTTCCGACCCGGGCTTCCTGCTGGCCAGGGAGTGCGCAAAGGAAGGTATCGAGGTTCAGACGCTTCCCGGCGCCACTGCCTGCATCCCCGCCCTCGTCTCCTCGGGCCTTCCTTGCGACCGCTTCTGCTTCGAGGGCTTCCTTCCGCAGAAAAAGGGTCGTAACACCCTTCTGGCATCGCTTGCTGCAGAAACAAGGACCATGGTTTTTTATGAATCCCCGTATCGTCTGCTGAAGACCCTTGAGCAGTTCGCTGAAGTTTTCGGCCCAGAGCGGGAATGCTCCGTTGCGAGGGAGATTTCGAAACTTCACGAGGAGCATGTCCGCGGGACACTATCCGAAGTCGCCGGACACTTCCGTCAGGTCGAGCCCAAGGGGGAAATCGTGATCGTCGTCGCCGGAAAGCCGGCCGAAAAAAGGGGCGGGCACGAGAACAAGTATAAGAAACAATGCACAGAAACATAAAAACTATCAAAAAACGGTAAATCTTCTCCGCTTTCTTTATGTCTGCTTGCATTCATCCCGACCTGTACGTAGTTTCGTGCAGGTTTTTTGTTTGCCATGCAGGACAGGGAAGACAGGAAAGGAGGCTCCGGAGCCTTCAAGGCGGGTGGGATTTGTCTCGCCTTCCTCGTTCTGGGGTATCAGGCAGCGGTCTTCGTGCACAAGGCCGCGGTGCTGCACATTGCCGGAATCAGGGACAGGCCGGATACGGTCTACGTCGTGGATGAGAGGCTGGCTGCACGGCTCCTGCAGACGGAAGCGAGCGCCGGCGGTCTGCCGGATGGGACAGGAGCCTGCGACAGGGATGCGGAAGATATGCGCGAGAAGTGGCCTGGAGCAGGTAAGACTCCGGCTTCCGGTAGCGTCGTGGTGCGGAAAAATGCGTCCAGGGCGCCTGCGGCTGAGGCGGTGCGGATGAACCGCAGGAGGGTCGAATCATTCCGATTCAATCCGAACACGGCCAGCGTGGAAGAACTGCAGCGCCTTGGGTTCAGCGAGAAGCAGGCCCTCTCGATCGACGCGTACAGGCAGAAGGGAGGCCGGTTCCGCCGGAAGTCGGATTTCGCGCGTTCGTATGTCGTTTCAGATTCGGTGTACCGCAGGCTCGAGAAGTACATAGACATCCCGAAGGTGGATATCAATAAGGCGGACTCTGCCGCCTTCGACGCCCTTCCCGGAATAGGGCCGTGGTTCGCCGCCAGGATGGTTGCTTACAGGAAGGAACTCGGAGGATATTCCTGCCCGGAGCAGCTGATGGACATCTATCGCTTCGATGCGGCCCGGTACGAGGCGCTGAAGGATCTGATCTGCTGCAGCGAGCCGCGTCCCTTCCGCCTCTGGAGCCTTCCCGCCGATTCATTGAGGAGACATCCGTACATCCGCTCATGGCCCGTTGCGAGGGCCATAGTCCTCTACCGGGAACATACGCCTGCGGAGGAAAGGAGCGTCGGGGCCCTTGCCAGGGCGGGAATCCTTCCTGACTCACTGGCCGTTAAACTGTCCCGCTGCAGGATAGAATGAAAAAACGGCTGCTGTGCCTTGGTTTGGTACATGCAAGCGCTATCTTTGCATCGTGGACAGAAGCGTGAACCCGCGTGGAAAACGCTCTCCGAGACGCTTCCCGCGGCGTTTCCGCGGCACCGTATTGAAAACTAGTTTATAAAAACGCTCCGGAAGTTTTGCCGGAATCAGAGCATTTAAGTATATTTGAAACAAAAATAAGGCATTATGGCTAAAGAAGCAGAAGTTCAGGATTTGAACGCCTCCAAACTGAAGGCGTTGCAGGCCACAATCGACAAGATCGAGAAAGACTACGGAAAAGGAACGATAATGAAGCTGGGAGACCAGCCGGAGTGGGACGTGCAGGTGATTCCGAGCGGCTCGGTCGCCCTTGACAACGCCCTTGGTATCGGCGGATATCCGAGGGGACGCATAATTGAAATCTACGGCCCTGAATCCAGCGGCAAGACGACCCTCGCGATCCATGCCATCGCGGAGGCCCAGAAAGCCGGCGGAATAGCCGCCATCATCGACGCGGAGCACGCTTTCGACAGGACTTACGCGAAGGCTCTCGGCGTGAACCTCGAGACCCTCCTCATATCCCAGCCGGACAACGGCGAGCAGGCCCTCGAGATTGCGGACAACCTTATCCGTTCGGGCGCCGTCGACATCGTCGTGATCGACTCTGTCGCCGCCCTTACCCCGAAGGCCGAGATCGAGGGCGAGATGGGAGACAACAAGGTAGGCCTTCAGGCCCGCCTGATGAGCCAGGCCCTCCGCAAACTCACGGCCAACATATCGAAGACCAACACCTGCTGCATTTTCATCAACCAGCTGCGCGAGAAGATAGGCATCATGTTCGGTAACCCCGAGACCACGACGGGCGGCAACGCCTTGAAGTTCTACGCCTCCGTGCGTATCGACGTGCGCCGCACT
>JAEEGL015385873.1_pt1 | contig 49464 bp, 34 predicted proteins | sample 9134231 | NCBI WGS metagenome assembly JAEEGL01 (sample SAMN16246548, study PRJNA631951) | gut metagenome | biome: gut microbiome; feature: rumen; material: fiber-attached | host: Bos | place: Iran: Karaj | collected 2018-10 | reverse complement strand
GTTCAGGAGTTACAGGAGTTCCGGAGTTCAGACAATACTTCCAGCCTCTGCAAACTGACGAAAAGGGAGTCTTCAGAACTATTGTCTGAACTCCTGTAACTCCTGAACTCCTGTAACTCCAAGAAGTTGAGAAACTTAAATCATTTATCATTTGTCATTTAGCGAAGCGCAGCGCCGTCGTTTTTGTCAAGATTTTTCATGGTTTTTTTGTTGCCCCAAGAGGTTTGACGGCAAATCGCGGGGAGAGATTTGCCAATTCTCTCCCCTCAAAACGCCAATTTTCTCCCCGCGATTTGCCGTCAAACCTCTTGGAGTAACCAAAAATCCATGAAAAATCTTGACAAAACGGGGTTCTTCCCCAAGGGGCACACGAACATAGATTGGGGTGCCAGGCCCCGAAGAAAAAAGTGCCGGAGGTGCGACAGGCAATTCCCGGAATTTTCCTGTCGCACCTCCGGCACTTTGATAGGTATTTCTAAGCCCCTAAGCTTTTAAATCTTTTCGAGGGCCTGGTTGAGGTCATCGATGATGTCGTCGATGTCCTCGATGCCCACGCTCAGGCGGATAAGGTCGGGCGCTATGCCGGCCTGGCGCAGCTGTTCGTCGGAGAGCTGGCGGTGGGTGTGGCTGGCGGGGTGGAGCACGCACGAGCGGGCGTCGGCCACATGCGTGGCAATGTGTACCATCTGTAGCGAGTCCATCCACCGGATGGCCGTCTCGCGGTCGCCTTTCAATCCAAACGAAAGCACTCCGCACGAGCCGTTGGGCAGGTATTTGCAAGCCAGTTCATGATATTTGTCGCCTTCCAGCCCGCTGTAGTGCACCCATGCCACCTTGGGATGGTTGCTGAGGAACTCGGCCACGCGCTGGGCGTTCTGGCAATGGCGTTCCACGCGCAGGTGGAGCGTTTGCAGGCCCAGGTTAAGGAGGAAGCAGTTCTGAGGTGCGGGAATGCTTCCCAGGTCGCGCATGAGCTGCGCCACCAGCTTGGTGGTGTACCCCATCTTGCCGAATGCCTTCACATAGGTGAGGCCATGGTAAGAATCGTCGGGAGTGGTCAGTCCGGGGAACTTGTCGGCATGCGCCATCCAGTCGAAGTTACCGCTGTCCACCACGGCGCCGCCCACCTGTGTGGCCATGCCGTCCATGTATTTCGTGGTGGAATGTGTCACGATGTCGGCACCCCATTCAAAAGGCCGGCAATTGACGGGCGTGGCAAAGGTGTTGTCAACAATGAATGGCACGCCGTTGCGGTGGGCAATGCGTGCGAATTTCTCCAAGTCGAGCACGGCGCAACCCGGGTTGGAGATGGTTTCGCCGAAAAGGGCCTTGGTGTTGGGCCGGAAGGCGGCCTGAATCTCCTCTTCCGAGGCATCTTGCGAGACGAAGGTGCACTCTATGCCGAGCTTCTTCAGGGTGACGCCGAAGAGGTTGTAGGTGCCGCCGTAGATTTCGTTGGACGTTACGAAGTGGTCGCCGGCCTCGCAGATGTTGAACAGGGCGTAGAAGTTGGCGGCCTGCCCGCTACTGGTGAGCACGCATCCCACGCCGCCCTCCAGGGCAGCAATCTTCGCCGCCACCGCGTCGTTGGTGGGGTTTTGCAGGCGTGTGTAGAAATAGCCGGTCTTCTTCAGGTCGAAGAGCATGGCCATTTCCTCCGAGTCGTCATACTTGAACGTGGTGCTCTGGATGATGGGCACCTCCACGGGCTCGCCGTTCTTGGCTTTGTAGCCGGCACGCACGCATAGCGAGCCGGTCTTCAGTTTCTTTTCCATTATGTTGTTTTTCTTCCGTTTGATTACGTTTACGGGGTGCAAAGGTACGGATAATAAGTGAAAAGTGAAAAATGAAAAGTGAAAAATTGCACGTTTGGGAAAAAATGTGTAACTTCGCCGCCAAAATAACATCACTCTTTTTATGAAACATCGAACAATCCTTCTGGCCGTGCTTCTTGCCCTGGCATTGTTGCCGGCGGTGGCCCAGGTGGCTGCCGACGACGACACGAAATATGCCACCGCGATGCTCAAGTCCGGCACCGTGGCCCCCGATTTTAAGATGAAGACCCTGGAGGGCAAGACCTTCCGCCTGAACAAGCAAACGCGCGGAAGCTATGTGGTGCTCGATTTCTGGGCCTCGTGGTGCGGCGATTGCCGCAAGGACATGCCCAACCTTCAGCGCATCTTCCGCAAATTCGCGCCCAAGGGCGTGCAATTCGTGGGCATCTCGATGGACACCGACCGCCAGAAATGGGCCGAGGCCGTGGCGAAATACGGCATCGGTTACACCCAGGTGAGCGAGCTCGTGGCCTTCAAGGAAACGCAGATTTCCCAGCTCTACGGCGTGAAGTGGATTCCCTCCATGTACCTGCTCGACCCCGAGGGCAAGGTGGTGCTGGCCACCGTGATGAGCGACAAGCTGGAACGCACGCTCACCGAGCTCTTTGCACCCCGTGAGCGCACCGCCGTGGGCCAGGAGGAGCGCGTGAGCATCGACGGCGCCCGCGGCCGCCTGGCCGCCATCATATCGAAGCCGCAATTACAGGCCGGCGACCGCTGCCCCATGGCGGTGCTCTGCCACGGATTCGGCGGGCGGAAAGACGGGCCTATGTTTGAGCTCATTGCCGACACGCTGGCCGCCCACGGCATTGCCTCCGTACGCTTCGACTTCAACGGCCACGGCGAAAGCGAGGGCGACTTCCAGCACATGACGGTGCCCAACGAGGTGGAAGATGCCAAGCACGTGGTGGCCTACGTGAGCGACCTGCGCTATGTGGACAAAATCGCCATCGTGGGACATTCCCAGGGCGGCGTGGTGGCCGCCATGACTGCCGGCGAACTGGAGGCTGGCGACATAGCGGCCGTGGCATTGATGGCGCCGGCCGCCGTATTGCGCGACGACGCCATCCGCGGCAACACCATGGGCAAGACCTACGACCCCCTGGACCCGCCGGAATACGTGGAACTATGGGGCAACCAGCGCCTGGGGCGCGACTATATCACGTCGGCCTTCCGCCTGCCCATCTACGAGACGGCGGCCAAGTACCAGGGCCCGGCGCTCATCGTCCACGGTACCGCCGACCGCGTGGTGCCCTACACCTACGGCCTGCGCTTCCACGACATCTGGCCGCGAAGCCAGTATGTGGAGCTTGAGGCCTACGACCACGGCTTCTCGCAAAACATCTACCGCACCACCGACATCGTTTCACAATGGCTCATCACGGCCCTGGGCCGTTAGTCCGACATTTCATCATAATTTCCGGAAATGCTTATCTACAAGTGGCTTTACGCCTTCGGCAAATACCTGCTCCTCATGGGGCGCACCTTCTCGCGCCCTGAGCGGTTGCGCATGTTCATGAAGAAATACATCCGCGAGATGCACGCCCTGGGGGTGAACAGCATCGGCATCGTGTTGCTCATTTCGTTTTTCATCGGTGCCGTCATCTGCATTCAGATAAAGTTCAACATCCAGAGCCCGTGGATGCCGCGATGGGTGAGCGGATACACCACGCGCGAAATCATGCTTCTGGAGTTCTCGTCAAGCATCATGTGCCTTATCCTGGCCGGAAAAGTGGGGTCGAGCATCGCCTCAGAGCTCGGCACCATGCGCGTGACGCAACAGATTGACGCCCTCGAAATCATGGGCGTCAACTCCGCCGAATACCTCATCCTTCCGAAGATTCTGGGCATGCTGACCATGATGCCCTTCCTCGTTATCTTCTCCTCGGCCATGGGCATCGTGGGCGCCTACGCCACGGCATATATCGGCCATGTGCTCTCGCCCGACGACCTCACCATCGGCCTTCAGCACGATTTCGTGCCGTGGTTCCTGTGGATGAGCATCATCAAGAGTTCCGTGTTCGCATTCATCATTGCCAGCGTGAGCTCCTTCTTCGGCTATACCGTGGAAGGCGGAAGCGTGGAAGTGGGAAAAGCCAGCACCGACGCCGTCGTTTCGTCGAGCGTCCTCATCCTCTTTGCCGACGTTTTCCTCACCGAACTGCTTTCGTAAAATCACAATTCCCTTAAATAATTAGTTGTAATTCGTTTCAAAATATTAGTTGTAATTTGTTCCAATTAGTGCCAATTAGTTTCAAACAATTAAGTCATAATTAATCCCAATTCGTTTCGAAAAAATATTAGTTATAATTTGTTCCAATTCGTGCCAATTAGTTTCAAAAAAAATTAAGTCAAAATTAATTCCAATTCGTTTAAAAAAAATATTAGTTATAATTTGTTCCAATTCGTGCCAATTAGTTTCAGAAAAATTAAGTCATAATTAATTCCAATCCGTTTCATAAAAATATTAGTTATAATTTGTTCTAATTAGTGCCAATTAGTTTCAAAAAAAATTAAGTCATAATTAATCCCAATTCGTTTCGAAAAAAATAAGAAGAACATGATAGAAATCAGGCATTTGAGCAAGTCGTTCGACGACAAAGAAGTGCTCCACGACATCAACGCCACCTTCGAGAACGGCCTCACCAACCTCATCATCGGCCAGAGCGGCTCGGGAAAGACCGTCCTCATGAAGAACATCGTGGGACTCCTGGAGCCCACCGCCGGAGAAATCCTCTACGACGGGCGCGACTTCGTGGCCATGTCAAAGCGCGAAAAGATAAGGCTCAGGCGAGAGATGGGCATGATTTTCCAGAGCGCGGCACTCTTCGACTCACTCTCGGTGCTGGAAAACGTCATGTTCCCCCTCGACATGTTCTCAAACATGAACCTCCGCGAGCGCAAGAAGCGCGCGGAGGAATGCCTCGACCGCGTCAACCTCGTGGGCACAGGCAACAAGTTCCCCGGCGAGCTCTCGGGAGGAATGCAGAAGCGCGTTGCCATAGCGCGCGCCATCGCTCTCAACCCAAAATACCTGTTCTGCGATGAGCCCAACTCGGGCCTCGACCCCAAGACGTCGCTCGTCATCGACGAACTGCTGCATAGCATCACCCAGGAATTTCACACCACCACCATCATCAACACCCACGACATGAACTCCGTGATGGGCATCGGCGAGAACATCGTGTTCATCTATAAAGGCACCGCCGCATGGAACGGCACCAAGGACGAAATCATGACCTCCACCAACCAGAAACTCAACGACTTCATCTTCGCCTCCGACCTCTTCAAGAAGGTCAAGGAAGAGGAACTGGCGCACCACGACAATAAAAAACAGTGAACATATTTCCAGACCTCTGCCAGCCCCGTTTCCCCGCCGTCACCGTTAAAATCTCCGTTAAAACGTATTAACAAGGGCAGTTTTTCGTGAAAAGCGTTTCGTATGTGGGATTTTATTGCTAATTTTGCAAACACTAACAATTTCAAAAAGGCGTTATAAGAATATGGCCACAACGCAATTGAATGCCGCACAGTTGAATGTGTTGAGCCTGCTGTCATATATCGACACGGAGCAGGAGCAGCAGGAATTGCAAGACATCCTGCTGGAGTTCTATCGCAAAAAGACGGACAGCCTTTTGCTCCAGTTCCAAAAAGAGAACAACGTCACTCAGCAGACATTGGACGAATGGTTGAATTTGCATGAGAGAACTCCCTACAACCAATGAAAATCGTTCTCGACACCAACTGCCTTGTCAACGTAATCATGCCGGGCTCATTCAATAATGAGGTCTGGCAAGCGTTTCGTGCCGGCAGGTATGTTCTTTGTGTCACGAATGAAATACTTTTTGAATATCACGAAATCTTGTCAAGGCGTTTCAACCTCTTGATTGCCAACAGTTTGTTGAAGGAAATTATTGAAACGCCAAACATGGAGCGTGTAAATCCCTCCTTTCGCTTCAACCTTATTACTGCCGACCCCGACGACAACAAGTTTGTGGATTGTGCCATCACGGCGGGAGCAACTTTCATTGTCAGCAACGACCGCCATTTTGCCGAATTGGAATCGTATGATTTCCCTAAAGTTGACGTGCGCTCGCTCTCATAGTTTCTTGAGATTGTAAGGACTTTGCAATAATACCGCCCCTTCGGCGTGTCCCCTTGTCTGCCCGCTTTTCCGTTAAAACGTATTAACAAGGGCAGTTTTTCGTGAAAAGCGTTTCGTATGTGGGATTTTATTGCTAATTTTGCAGGCTAATAAACGATTATTAGGAAAAATGGCTTCATTTGCATCTGACAGAATTGTCATGGACGGTCTGACTTTCGACGACGTCCTTCTCATCCCCGCTTATTCGGAAGTATTGCCCCGCTCAGTAGAGCTGTGCACGCGTTTCTCGCGCAACATCGGGCTGAACGTGCCGTTTGTGACGGCTGCCATGGACACCGTCACGGAATCGTCGATGGCCATTGCCATTGCCCGCGAGGGCGGCATTGGCGTCATCCACAAGAACATGCCCATAGAGGCTCAGGCCCGCGAGGTGGCCATCGTGAAGCGTGCCGAGAACGGCATGATCTACGACCCGGTGACCATCCGCCGCGGCAGCACGGTGGCCGAGGCGCTGGCGCTGATGGCCGAATACCACATCGGCGGCATCCCCGTTGTTGACGATGAGGGCCACCTGGTGGGCATTGTTACCAACCGCGACCTGCGCTTTGAGCGCCGCCTGGACAACAAAATCGACGACGTGATGACCAGCAGCAACCTGGTGACCACTCACCAGCAGACGGACCTGGCCGCCGCCGCGCAGATACTTCAGGAGCACAAGATTGAGAAGTTGCCCGTGGTTGACAAGGACAACCGTCTGGTGGGCCTTATCACCTATAAGGACATCACGAAGGCCAAGGACAAGCCGATGGCCTGCAAGGACGAGAAGGGGCGGTTGCGCGTGGCTGCCGGCGTGGGCGTCACCGCCGACACGCTGGAGCGCATGCAGGCCCTGGTGGATGCCGGTGCCGACGCCATTGTCATCGACACGGCCCACGGCCACTCGCGTGGCGTCATTGAGAAATTGCGCGAGGCCAAGGCATCGTTCAGCGGCATCGACATCGTGGTGGGCAACGTGGCCACGGGCGAGGCGGCCCGCATGCTCGTGGAGAACGGCGCCGATTCGGTGAAGGTGGGCATCGGACCAGGCAGCATCTGCACCACCCGCGTGGTGGCCGGCGTTGGCGTGCCCCAGCTGAGCGCCGTTTACGACGTGTATAGTGCGCTGAAGGGCACCGGCGTGCCTCTCATTGCCGACGGCGGACTGCGCTATTCGGGCGACATCGTGAAGGCGCTGGCCGCCGGAGGGTCGTGCGTGATGGTGGGCTCGCTGGTGGCCGGAACGGAGGAAAGTCCGGGCGACACCATTATATATAACGGCCGTAAGTTCAAGAGCTACAGGGGCATGGGCTCCCTGGAGGCCATGGAACAGAAGCACGGCTCGAAGGACCGCTACTTCCAGGGCGACACCAAGGATGCCAAGAAGCTGGTGCCCGAGGGCATTGCCGGCCGCGTGCCTTACAAGGGCACGGTGCAGGAGGTTATCTACCAGATGACGGGCGGGTTGCGCTCGGGCATGGGCTATTGCGGCGCCGCCACCATCGACGACCTGCACCATGCCAAGTTCGTGCGCATCACCAATGCCGGCGTCATGGAAAGCCATCCCCACGACATCACCATCACCAGCGAGGCCCCCAACTACTCGAGACCAAACGACTGATGGCGGCACAGGGTGCCTAAATGATAGAAGGTTCACAACATAAAGAAGAAGGAGTTTAGGAGTATAGGAGTTTAGGAGTATAGACAATACTGCCGGCTCAATATTCAACGGAAATAACTAACGTCTAAACTCCTGAACTCCTGAACTTCTAAACTCCCCCCAAAAAGAAAATTACACTATATCATCAATCAAAACAACAAAGAAAATGATATTTAATATGAAAGCAAACAGGAAATGGTTAGTGGCAGCTTTGTCATTCGTCATTTATCAATTTTCATTTAGCCACGTAGTGGCGCAGACCGACGACCCCGTCATCATGATTATCAACGGCCAGCCGGTTCAGCGCTCGGAGTTTGAATACAGCTTTAACAAGAACAATGCCGAAGGCGTCATCGACAAGAAGTCGGTGGAAGAGTATGTTGACCTGTTCGTGAACTATAAGTTGAAGGTCCAGGCCGCCCTCGACGAGAAACTCGATACCATGAAGTCGTTCCGCGACGAGTTTGCCACCTACCGCGACCAGCAGATCCGCCCGTCGTTTGTCACCGACGAGGATGTGGAGGCCAAGGCGCGCGAAATCTATGACCAGACGCAACAACAGGTTGACTCGCTGGGCGGACTGATTCACGCCGCGCACATCCTTCTGATGGTTGAGCAGAACGCTTCCGAGGCCGTCGATGCCGCCGCCAAGGTGCGCGCCGACAGCATCTACGGAGCACTGAAGGCCGGTGCCGACTTTGAGGAGATGGCCAAGAAATTCAGCGATGACAAGGGCTCGGCACGCCGCGGCGGCGACCTCAGCTGGATACAGCCGCGCCAGACGGTGAAAGAGTTTGAACAGGCCGCCTACGCCCTGCAGCCCGGCGAGATGAGCCAGCCCGTGAAGTCGCCCTTCGGATACCATATCATCCTGATGAAGGAGCGTAGCAACTTCTTCCCCTACGACACCCTGCGCAACGACATCATACGCTTTATTGAGGCCCGCGGACTGAAAGAGGAAATCGTGGAGAAGAAACTCGACAAGATGACCGAGGAACTGGGCCAGACCAAGGAGCAGATTCTTGAGCAGCGCGCCATTGACCTCTCGGAGAACGACTCCGACCTGAAGAACCTCATCCGCGAATACCACGACGGATTGCTGCTTTATGAAATCAGCAACCGCCTGGTGTGGGACAAGGCCGCCAAGGACGAGGCCGGACTGGCCGCCTACTTCAAGGCCAACAAGAGCAAATACAACTGGGAACAGCCGCGCTACAAGGGCATGGCCTACCATGTGAAGGACGCCAAGGACGTGAAGGCCGTGAAGAAAGCCGTGAAGGGCCTGCCCTTCGACAAGTGGGCCGACAAGCTGCGCACCACGTTCAACAACGACTCCATCATCCGCATCCGCGTGGAAAAGGGCATCTTCAAGCCCGGCGACCACGCCCTCGTTGACCGCATGGTGTTCAAGAAAGACACCATTGCCAAGCCCGTGGAGGGCTATCCCATCGATGCCGTCTTCGGCAAGTTGCTCAAGAAAGGCCCCGAGGAATACAACGACGTGCGCGGACTGGTGATTGCCGACTATCAGGACCAGCTTGAGAGGCAATGGGTGGAGGCCCTTCGCCAGCGCTATCAGTTCACCGTGAGAAAAGAGGTGCTTGAAACCGTAAACAAACATTAAGCATGAAACCGACCCTGAAACTGGCCCTGCCGATGCTGGCCGTGCTGGCAGTGGCGGCCACCATGAGCGCCGGCCGCCGGCCCCTGGGCGCCGCCTCGCCGTGGGCACAGAGCGACACCGTGGCCAAACCGGCACCGGCCATCAACCCTGCCAGCATCGTTGACGAGGTCATCTGGGTGGTGGGCGACGAAGCCATCCTGAAGTCGGACGTGGAGAACATGCGGCTGCAGGCCGAGGCCGACGGCGTTCACTGGAGCGGCGACCCCGACTGCACCATCCCCGAGCAGCTGGCCGTTCAGAAACTCTTCCTGCACCAGGCCGCCATCGACAGTATCGAGGTGACCGAGGCCGAAATCAGCTCTTCGGTTGACCAGCAAATCAACTTCTGGGTGCAGAACACCGGAGGAAACCAGGAAAAGGTGGAAGAATATTTCAAGAAGTCCATCAACCAGCTGCGGCAGGACCTTCACGAAGACTTCCGCGACCGCCAGCTCATTGAGAAGATGCGGGCCAAGCTGGTGGAGGACATCAGCGCCTCGCCGGCCGACGTGAGAGCCTACTTCCGCGATATTCCAGAAGACAGCATTCCCTTTGTGCCCACAGAGGTGGAGGTGCAGATTATTGTGAGGACACCGCGCGTGGAGCCTGAAGAGGTGAACCGCGTGAAGGACCGCCTGCGCGAGTTCACCGACAGGGTGACCAACGGCGAGACAACCTTTGCCACGCTGGCTCGACTCTACTCCGAGGACCCGGGGTCGGCACGACAGGGTGGGGAACTCGACTACACGGGCCGAGGAATACTCGACCCCGCCTTCGCCAATGTGGCCTTTAACCTGACCGACCCGAAGAAGATTTCCAAAATCGTGGAAACGGAGTTCGGATACCACATTATTCAGCTTATTGACAAAAGGGGCGACAAAATCAAGTGCCGCCATATATTGCTCACCCCGCAGGTGTCGCAAGAGGCGGTGGACCAGGCCACCAACAAGCTCGACTCGCTGGCCGACGACCTCAGGGCCGGAAAGTTCACTTTTGACGAGGCCGCCACTTTTGTTTCCGACGACAAGGACACCCGCAACAACCATGGCCTGATGACCAACAACACCGAACAGCAGCTCACCTCGCGCTTCCGCATGCAGGACCTCCCCACGGAGGTGGCGCGTGTGGTTGACACCATGCAGGTGGGTCAGGTTTCGCAGGCTTTTGAAATGAGGAACAAAAGGGGAAAGAAAGTTTGCGCCATCGTCAAGCTGAAGAACAGGATTCCCGGCCACCGCGCCACCATCACCGAGGACTTCCAGGTGTTGCAAAACGTGGTGGTGGCCAAGCGCCGTGAGGACTTCCTGCGCGACTGGGTGAAGAACAAACTCAGGCAAACATACGTCAGGCTCAACGACCGCTATCGCGGCTGCCAGTTTGAATACGAAGGTTGGATGAAATGACCCACAACCCGCAGCATACACCCACCAGGGGCGGGCACAGAATCGTCATCGCGGCGGTTTTGTGCCTGTTTGGACTTTGCCTGGCTTTTTCCCACACACCGCCACGCGGCAAGGGGAAGCCCAGGCCGAAGACCGACGAGCGCATATACCTGGTGCATGCTGACGAACTGTTTTTTGAACAATACGGACCGCACCCCGATGCGCAGATACTGCGTGGAAAGGTGAGCTTCAAGCACAAAGGGGCCACGCTGACCTGCGACAGCGCCTATTTCTACGAGGCCACCAACTCGTTTGACGCCTACGGCCACGTCAACATGCGGCAGGGCGACACATTGCGCCTCGTGAGCGAGTTTGCCCACTACGACGGCGACATGCAGATGGCCTACGCCAGCCGCAACGTGGTGCTCACCCACCGGGCAACGAAACTTTATACCGATAGTCTCATCTATGACCGTCTCTATGAACAAGTGTTTTACCCTGACGGCGGCAAGATGATTGACAAGAACAACGTGCTGGAAAGCCGCACCGGAGTGTATTTCATGGACAACCGGCAGGCGCAGTTCAATGGCGACGTGGTGCTGGTGAATCCGAAGTACAAGCTTGAAACATCGGCCTTGGACTACGACATGGCGGCGTCAACGGCCTTTATCGTGGCACCCACCGACATCACCTCGGGCGAAAGCGTCATCCACACCTCGTCGGGCAACTACAACACCAGCCGCGACGTGTCGAGGCTCTACGACCGCAGCACCATTGTCAACAAGCACAAGACCATCACCGGCGATACCCTCTTCTACGACAAGAACAGCGGCGTGAGCGAGGGTTTCGGAAACGTGGTCTATCAGGACTCGGAAAACAAGAACCAGCTGTTCTGCGATTATTTCTGGTACAACGAGCAGACGGGGCAGGCCTACGCCACCAAGCGCGCACTGATGGTGGACTATTCTCAGAAGGACACGCTCTACATGCACGCCGACTCCTTGAAACTATATACTTTTAACATCAACACCGATTCTGTGTGGAGGCGCGTACATTGTTTCAACCATGTCAGGGCCTACCGCACTGATGTGCAGGCCGTTTGCGACTCGTTGGTTTACAACACGCAGGACTCCTGCATGACCATGTACAAAGACCCCATCGCATGGTACGGCCCGCGCCAGCTGCTCGGCGAGAAGATAGAGGTCTATATGAACGACAGCACCATCGACTGGGCGCACGTGGTGGGACAGGCTTTCTCGGTGGAAAAGGCCGACGAGGAGGAACACTACAACCAGGTGTCGTCAACCGAAATGTTTGCCTTCTTCGACGAAGGAGCCATCAGGCGCAGCGATGCCGTGGGCAGCGTGAGGGCCATCTATTATCCCGTTGACGACAAAGACAGTTCACTCATCGTCATGGACTATACCGAAACCGACACCCTGCGGATGTTCATGCGCGACCGCAAGATGCACAAGATATGGACCAACCGCGCCGAAGGTACCTGGTATCCGCTCACGCAAATCCCGCCGGCCATGAAGACCCTTGCCGGTTTCGCCTGGTTCGACTATATTCGCCCCGTTGACAAAGACGATATCTTCGTGTGGCGCGGGAAGAGTTCCGGCACCGAGCTGCGCAAGGTGGAACGCCACAGCGCCCCCTTGCAGACGCTGCCGCCAGTCCATAACAACGAAGCCACAATGCCCGATGAGCCTGTTCAAGCCCAGACGTCCACGACCATTTCACCATGAGTGGCTCTATGTCAATGAACGGCGCGACCGGCTGAAAGCCATTGAGCAGCGCGCACGCCGCGAACTGGGCATGACTTCCGACGACCGGTCAGGCCCCCAGCCCTTGTGGAATCATCTGCGCGGTGCCTTTACGACCGACCGCCTGTCGGAAAAGCATCCCAAGGGCCGATTTTTCCTGCGCAGCAACGCACTGGCCGCCTTTCTCCTCGTTATTTCCATCGCCATCCTTTTCATCCTTCTTTTCTCGTGAAACAGCGGAGGCGGATTAGATGATTTTCTTCCATAAGATTTTGAATCTTTTTTTTGAAAATGTTTGCGGAAAAGGAAAAAAGTGCCTATCTTTGCAACATCCACCTCCACTTTGGCACGAAAAATGCAATTGGGCTGCCACCTCTGAATCGGGGTGGCATGTTTTTATGATAGGAAATTAGCATGAACATAGAGCATTTCACGTCGGAAGACACCCTTTTACAATTCAGAGATGAGTTTGAAGCTGTCTGTGACATCATTTCTGTCCATAAGCGGCGGGCAATGAATGCTGTGCACAACGAGTCCCTTTGCATGCTTTGGGAAGTAGGAGCTTTCGTGTCAGTAAAATTGAAAAAGGCAGCATGGGGTGAACGGGTGGTGCGCATGCTTGCAGAATATATACATACAAGGAGCCCCAAGGCTAAAGGCTGGAGTTATCGAACCATTTATAAGATGGTGCAGTTTTATGAAACATATTCTTCGGAGGGTTTCAGTGAAATTGTTGACCATTATAAAATGCAGGACTACATGCCTGGCATGGGTATGAGGGCATTGGCAGCAAATGAGGAGATTGTGCCAATCGAATTGGCACAAATTAAGACTGGAGAATTTGTGCCAACCGGAATGGCACAAATGCCTTCTGTTCTCTTCTCTACTGGGTGGAGCAACCATCAGTTGATTATGAGTCGGTGTAAGTCCGATGAGCAGCGGTTGTTTTATATGCTTTACGCTGGGCGTGAACAGCTGGAATACAAGGAGTTACAGCGTGCTTTGAAGACCGACGCCATGTCGTCAATACTTGGAAGCCGGGATGTGCAGTCTGAAATGATGAAGCATGAATATCCTCAGAGCGGCGTACTGTTCAAAGATACGGTGTATTTGGAGATGTTCGGACTGCCCGTGAAGTATAAGGAGTTGAAACTCAGGAAAGAAATCATTCTTCACATGAAAGACTTCATCTTGGAAATGGGTAAGGACTTCTTGTTTATCGATGAAGAGCATCGTGTAACAGTGGGTGGAAAGACGTTTAAGGTCGATTTGCTGTTTTATCATAGACTGTTGCAGTGTATGGTGGCTATCGAGTTGAAAACCACCGAGTTTCATCCAAAGTATTTGGGGCAGTTGGAATTTTATCTGGAGGCGTTGGATCAAGAAGAGCGCCGTTCAAATGAGAATCCAAGCATTGGCATCATCCTTTGCAAAAGTGCAGACAAGGAAGTGGTACGCTTTGCGCTGAACCGCAGTATGTCACCGACAATGGTGGCTTTATATAAAGAACAGTTACAAGTGGGAACTGTCATCCAAAGAAGTCTGGTCGAGTTTTGCAAATTTCTGAATGAAGAAGACCGCAAAGGAAAGCAATGACAACCCTGTTTTTATAAGGAATTTTTATTTATGAGCGACATTATACAACTTCTTCCCGATAGCGTGGCCAACCAGATAGCGGCCGGCGAGGTCATTCAGCGGCCGGCATCCGTCATCAAGGAACTGGTGGAAAACGCCGTTGATGCCGGGGCCACCGTGGTCAATGTGCTTGTGGTGGATGCCGGACGCACTTCCATTCAGGTCATCGACAACGGAAAAGGCATGTCGGAAACCGATGCCCGCCTCTCCTTCGAGCGGCACGCCACATCGAAAATCCGCAAAGCCGACGACCTGTTTGCCCTCCATACCATGGGTTTCCGCGGTGAAGCCCTGGCCAGCATTGCTGCCGTGGCTCAGGTGGAACTTCGCACGCGCATGGCCGACGACGAGATTGGCACCCACCTTTCGCTCTCGGGCGGAAAGGTGACGGCCCAGGAGCCCGCCGCCTGTCCCGTGGGAAGCAATTTCATGGTCGAGAACTTGTTTTTCAACGTTCCGGCGCGAAGGAAATTTCTTAAATCGAACGCCACCGAACTGACTAACATCGTCACAGCCTTCGAGCGCATCGTGCTCGTTAATCCGCAGACAACCTTCACCCTTCATAGCAACGGCTCCGAAATCTATCACCTGCAGACGGGCTCCACGCGCCAGCGCATCGTGGACGTCTTCGGAAAGAAAATCAACCAGGAACTCTTGCCAGTAGAGGTGAACACCACCATCTGCACGCTTTCCGGATTCGTGGGAAAGCCAGAGGCCGCGCGCAAGAAAAATCCCCATCAATTCTTCTTTGTCAACGGGCGCTACATGAAGCACCCCTATTTCCACAAGGCCGTGCAGCAGGTCTATGAGCGACTGGTTCCCGCCGGTTTCCAGGTGCCCTATTTCATCTATTTCAGCGTGCCGGCCGAGGACATCGACGTGAACATCCACCCCACAAAAACCGAGATAAAGTTTGAAAACGAGCAGACCATCTGGCAGATCCTGACCGCCGCCGTCAAGGATGCCGTGGGGAAATTCAACGACGTGCCGGCCATCGATTTCGACACGCAGGGGCGGCCCGACATTCCTGTCTTCGACCCTTCACGCCGCGTGGCCGATGTGCCGCGCGTGGACTATGACCCGCAGTACAATCCTTTCAAGGCCACTCCGCGACAGGTCTCCAGTGTGCCCAAGCACTGGGAAAAGCTCTATGAGGGCCTTGACAACCTGAAACCCGATGAGCCGCAGCCCGGCATCTTCGACGGCCAGCAGGAGTCGCAGCCCGAGGCAAGTCCCATTTCCGAGAAATCACCCGTACACTACCAGTACAAGGGTTGTTACATTATGACCGCCGTGAAGTCGGGATTGATGATTATCGACCAGCATCGCGCGCACGTGCGCATATTATATGATATGTATAGGAAGCAGCTCACCCAGCATCCCGGACGCTCTCAGAAGGTGCTCTTCCCCGAGGCCGTGCAGTTGCCGTCGTCGGACGCGGTCGTGCTACAGTCGGTCATGCCCGACCTCGAAAGGCTCGGTTTTGAACTCTCGGACCTGGGCGGAGGACATTTCGCCGTCAATGCCCTGCCGGCAGGGCTTGAAGGCATCAGTGCCGTGAGGCTCCTTAACGACATGGTGGACACCGCGCATACCGAAGGGGCGGCCATCGAGGACGACATGCACCACCGGCTGGCGCTCTGCCTGGCCCGCAACGCCGCCATTCCGCAGGGGCAGGTGCTTTCCAATGAGGAGATGGAAAACATTATCAACCAGCTTTTCGCTTCCGAGAATGCCAACTACGCCCCCGACGGGCAGCCCATTCTCTGCATCCTCCGCCAAGCCGACATCGAAAAGATGCTCGCGGGCAAATAAAGCCCCATCGGGCTCTTTCTGTCCCTTTTGTCCCTTCTATGCCACAACACCGTCATGGAAAATGACGGAAAAGTGGCGCATTATTAGTTAAAACACATATTTTTTTTAGTTTTTTTGCACATAAATAAAAAATAATGACTACCTTTGCACGGATTTCTATAGAGAAACCTTTTAGGGTTAAAACAATTATCGATAATATTTATAAAAAGTTATGAAAAAATTATTTCTTTTGCTTGCAGTAGCAAGTTTCTCCCTGGCTTCAATGGCTCAGGACGAAGATGTCCCCGAACTGAAGCACAGTGTTGCAACCAACTCCTTCTGGAGCAACTGGTTTGTGCAGGGTAACTTTACCTGGACGGCCTTCTATTCCAATGAGGAAAAGCATGCCGACTACACCAAGAACCCCATTAAGGACATGCGCCGCGACATGGGCCTTTCGTTTGCCATCGGTAAGTGGTTTATGCCCGAAATCGGACTCCGCACCAAGCTCGACGGATTTTGGGGAAAGAGCGTCCTCGGTTATGAGGGCGACGAGCGTGTGGGTAAGCTCACTCCGAAAGAATTTGTCGGAGAGAAGCAGTGCAACCACATTAAGTATTTTAACGTGCAGGAACAGGTACTCGTCAACCTGAGCAACATCATCAATGGGTACGATCCTGACCGTAAGTTCGACTTTATTCCTTATGTCGGTGCCGGCATGGTCCGCAACTGCTCTTACAACACCTATGAGTTGGCAGCATCCATCGGCGCTTTGGGCACCATTCGCCTGGCCGACCGCCTGAAACTCAACTTGGAACTTAACTACAATCTCTGCGGTGACGACTTCGAAGGTGAGGAAGCCAAGACATGGGGCGGACACACCAACTCGAGCCATGACCGCTGGTTCAAGGCAGAGGTTGGTGTGAGCTACGACATCAGCAAGACCAATGGCTGGAACCGCGTGCCCGATGTGGATGCCCTCAAGGCCCTCCATCAGGGACAGATCGACGCCCTCAACGCACAGCTGCGTGACGCTCAGGGTACCATCGACGACCTGCGCAACAAGCTCAATAACCTGCCCGAACCGCAGACAACCATCATCGACAACACTGTCAAGGAGTTCATCACCACGCCGATTTCCGTCTTCTTCAACCTCGACAAGACCGAGATTGCTGTGCTGAAAGACCTCGTCAACGTGCGTGCTTTGGCTAAGTTCGCCAAGGAGAACAACCGCAACATCCTCGTAACCGGTTACGCCGACAGCGCTACGGGAAGCGTGGAGCACAACCAGTGGCTGTCTGAAAAGCGTGCTGAGCGTGTGGCCAACGAGCTTATCAACATGGGCATCGACCCGTCGAAGATTACAACCGCCGCCAAGGGTGGTGTGGAAATCCTCTCGCCCATCGACTTCAACCGTCGTGCCACCGTACAGATTACGGAAGACTAATCGCCTGACGGCCTTATCATAAACAACGGATGTTCTGCCCCGGAAACAGGGTGGAACATCCGTTGTCTGCTTTATATTCAATCCTTCAACCAGCCTTACCCCGTGTGAATAGTGGCTTTATAGCTACGAAAACCATGGAGGCTCCTCGGAGCCGTTGGAGAGGCGCCCTTTATTATTTATGATAGCCAAACAACTTTCCGTTTTCCTTGAAAACAAGAGCGGCCGCCTCACCCAGGTCACCGAAATCCTTGGGCGCGCCGGCATTAACCTCTCAGCCATGTGCATTGCCGACAGTAGCGACTTCGGCATCCTGCGCTGCATTGTTTCCGACCCCGACCGTGCACTGAAGGTGCTTCGCGACGAGGGCTTTGCCGTAAAGACTACCGACGTTATCGGTTTCACTTGTCCCAACACCTCGGGGGCTTTGTCAACCATCATGCGCTGCCTTTCCGACCGCGGCGTTTTCATTGAGTATCTCTATTCGTTCAATAGCGGCGACATTGCCAACGTCGTCATACGTCCCACCGACCTGCCGACCTGCGAGCGTGTGCTCGAGGAAAACAACGTGCAGTTCATCAACACCAGCGATTTCTATAGCCTTTGACCGTCAGGTATTCAACCGACTACGCCAATTGTGCACAAATACCTCATAAATACAAGGTGTTGTAGAAAAAAAGTTGACGAAAAATTTGGCCGTTTCGCCGGAAAGCCGTACCTTTGCACCCGCTTACGAAAAGTAGGGGCGTTTAGCTCAGCTGGTTTAGAGCATCTGCCTTACAAGCAGAGGGTCGGCGGTTCGAATCCGTCAACGCCCACAGATTAGGTTTCAGGCTTAGGCTTGAAACCTTTTTTTATGCCTCCATTGTTGCCGAAACGTTTAAAAATCCTTAATTCTTGGGCTGTTTCTTGACAAATGGATAGCCGCTTTCAATATAAATATGTAATTTTGTAATCTGATAAGTGCATATTTTTTAGAAAACATATCAACACTAACTTTTTTGACCATGAAAAGAAAAATACTTTCACCCCGGCTTTTGGCCATGCGTGCTGTCATGGCCGTAGTTTGTTTGTGGCTGGCTTCCTTGTCGGCCACGTCGCAAACCATTAAAAAATGGTATCTGGTCACCGATGCCGGTGCCAGATTTTCCGTCAAGAGTGTGGGCACCCTTGTGGCCTCCGACGACCAACCCACTTTCTCCGTGCTTTCCGTCAGCGGCACCGTTCTGGCCGATGAAGTGACAGAAGTGACTTTCGACCAGCGCGAGGAACTTGTTCCAACGTCCGTGCCCCAGGTTTTGGTTGACAACAACCAGCTGTCGCGTCCCATTGAGAACGAGTTGACACTGATGGGTTTCCGTGGTACTGTCACCGTCTATACCTCTGGCGGTCAGCAGGTTCTGCGCCAGTCGAACACTTCCGGCGACCTCACCCTCGACGTTTCCTCCCTTTCCCCAGGCCTCTATGTGGTGCGTGCAGGCACCATGTGTTTCAAGTTCTTGAAAAAGTAACCTTTAGCGCTAATCATCATGAAGAAAATATCAATTCTTTTGCTTTTGGCCGCCTACAGCCTGTGCGGCCTGGCGCAAGACAAGGCGAAATTCGCCGTTGAGATGAAGGACGACGGTTACCCGTATGCCTACACCCACGTCTCTTACCAGCCCATCCGCTTCTGGCAGGTGCCCGAAACCGGTTCCTGGATTTGGTGCGATGTCCCCGAAGAAGAAATTGGTGCCTGGACCATTCAGGACCAGGACCTCTCACACATAAAGAAAATCCGCCGTGCCAAGAATGTGCAGCAGATAATCTTGCGCAATCCATTGGACGGCACCAACGGCGATTTCATGTACTTGAAAATGAACCCGAATTCCACGGCAGATGTCGGAACCGACGTCGAGGTGCAATTCTCGCCCTATAATGCCGACGACAAGGGCTACTACATTTCTTCGACCAGCAATTCCGGCGTTGTGAGTTATTCGTTGAAGCGCCTTTTTTCACACCATCGCGGCGAAGCCACGATCACCATTACCGCCAACGACGGCGGGGATAAGGCCTATGTCTTTGCGACGGTAGGCGACATTCCAACCTCCATGTCAGAAAATTTCAGTCGCAAGGCTGTGGTGTTGCCGGGCGAGGAAATGACCCTCGACGGACTGTTCACCTTCACTCCCGAGGGCGTGAACACCCACGACTTGTTTGACCTCAGTGTGTCGCCGAGTTATGGTGCTGGTTACAGCGAGGGCGACCTTTGGTTCGACATCAGCGGCAATCCCGTGAAGTATTGGATCACCCATTTCGACGAGAGCGACATCGGCCGTTACTTTGCCGAAAGCCGCATTTTCCGCCTTCACGCCGAGAGCCCTTGGTGCAATCTGAAGGCCGACGTCTTGCAGTGGTGCCTCTTCCGTATGTTGATTTCGCCAACTACCAATTTTTCTTCTGACGGCATCCCCATGAACGTTGGTGAAGACGTGATGTTGCCCCAAAACGGCGTGATGTATGTGCGTGCCTACTGCTTGCCCAATACCACGACCATTCCCAGAGCCAACACCGGTGCCAACAATGAAAGCAAGCTTCAGAAGGTGAACACCTCGCTCTACAACCTCGCTTCCGACAACAGCAATGTGACCATAGAGCCCATGTCTGACGGTGTGACGTATAAGCTCACGTTTACGCAGAACGATGCTCCCTTCACCTTGTCCACCACTACGGGACACATGGAAACGCCGTTCACGCAGGAAGTGGAGAATTTCTATGAAAGCCCCATTCACCCGAAGGACGTTAACGGCGTGGTGCTCAAGCCCGGGCGGTGGTTCAACGTTCGCGACATCTTCGACATCGACCTGCCCGACAGCGAACTGAAAAACATCACCTACTCCATAGCGCAGTATGCGGACAACGATGCTTGGGAATCGTTTGAAGTGGAGCGAAGTGCCGACGGCAAGCAGGTGCATTTCAACAATATCAGCAGCCACCGCACCGGCGACCTCTACAAGTTCTGCCCCGCCTTCAAGCTGAAAGCCAGCCACTCCTCCGCACCCACGCATAAGACCACGCAGGTGGTGAAGATGAAGGCCGACGTGAACTTCCAGAATTACCAGGGCGTATGGCAGGTGTTCGACACCGACGACTCGCACAATTTCAGGGACAACGATTGGCCTGCCCGCGACCACGACACCTACTTGTTCATGACCTACGCCGCCACCAACAGCCAGTGGAACTATGGCTGGAATGCCAGTTACTCCTATTTCACGATGATTGACAACACGGAGTACACCGTCGAGGTGGACCGTCCCGACCTGGTGATGGTTGCGAGGATGCCGACGTCGGACAACCGCTATTGCCTCACGCGACTGGACTGGGGCAACCTGCAAGATGCCGTCGTGAACGTCACGGTGACCTTCGGCGACCTGCAGTTCAAGGACTACATCCTTTTGAAAGCTGAATAACTGCAGCCTACATTCTGCCGAATTACAAATTCTCCGTTCTGCTGGATTTGTAATTCGGCAGTTTTGTTTTTGGAAGGACGGCAGGGGCTGGGGCTGCGTTGACAATGCGGCCTGCGGAACCTGTGGGAAGGCGCCAGTCCAAACCGCAAACGACTGCAGTCCTTTCCGCAAACGACTGCAGTCCAAACCGCAAAACGACTGCAGTCCAAACCGCAAAACGACTGCAGTCCGACTCCAATTTTCCCGAAGTAGGACTGAGGCAAAAGCCTGTCCTCATGGAAGATACCGCTATTTTGATTTGAAACACTGCTTCCCCACTGAAAAAAGGTGGTTGGGAGGCGTTGAAAACGCAGCTTTCGAGACCTGTGGCGGGCCGCGTATGCAACATGGAAAACAGGCCGGAAGGGGGAGGCTGAAATGTTAAATTCTCTTTCCTTCGCATTTAATATGTGTGGAAATTTTGCATTGTGGAAAATTATGCCTAATTTTGCACCCGATTATAATCGTTTTCCGTGGTGCGTGCGAGAGCATGTCAGACCACATTTAAAAAAATAGGTATTCATACGTATGAGTTTGAAGCTCGATTTGTTGACGGCCATTTCACCCGTTGACGGGCGCTACAGAGGTAAAACCGAAAGTTTGTCAGGTTATTTTTCGGAATTCGCCCTCATCCGCTATCGTGTGCGGGTGGAGGTGGAGTATTTTATTTCCCTTTGTGAACTTCCCCTGCCCCAGTTGCAGACTTTCGACCGCGGCCTCTTCCCCCGTCTGCGCCAGATTTACCAGGATTTTCAGGAGAGCGACGCCCTTCGCGTGAAGGAAATCGAGCAGACGACCAACCACGACGTGAAGGCCGTGGAATATTTCCTCAAGGAGCAGTTCGACGCCATCGGCGGCCTGGACCCCTTCAAGGAATTCATCCATTTCGGCCTCACCTCTCAAGACATCAACAACACCAGCGTTCCCTTGTCGCTGAAGGAATCTCTTCAGGAGGTGTATATCCCGCAGGTGGAAGAACTCATCGGCCAGCTGCGCACCTACGCCGAGCAGTGGAGCGACGTGGCCATGCTTGCGCGCACCCACGGCCAGCCGGCATCGCCCACGCGCCTGGGCAAGGAGGTGATGGTGTTTGTCTATCGCCTGGAAGAACAACTCAAGCAGCTCCGCCAGGTGGAGCTGACGGCGAAGTTCGGCGGCGCCACCGGCAACTTCAACGCCCACCATGTGGCCTATCCCGGGGTGGACTGGTGCGACTTCGGCAACCGCTTCGTGGAAGAGAAACTGGGGCTGAAGCGCGAGCAGTGGACCACGCAGATTTCCAACTACGACCAGCTGGGCGCCTGTCTCGATGCCCTTCGCCGCATCAACACCATCGTCATTGACCTTGACCGCGACTTCTGGATGTATATCTCCATGGAGTATTTCAAGCAGAAAATCAAGGCCGGCGAGGTGGGCAGCAGCGCCATGCCGCACAAGGTGAACCCCATCGACTTTGAAAATTCCGAGGGCAACCTGGGCATTGCCAACGCTATCCTGCAGTTCCTGGCCCAGAAGCTGCCGGTAAGCCGTTTGCAACGCGACCTCACCGACAGCACGGTGCTAAGGAACATCGGCGTGCCCCTGGGCCACGGACTCATTGCCATGCAGAGCACGCTGAAGGGCCTGCGCAAGCTCATCCTCAACGAGGACAAGCTGCGCGAAGACCTTGACAACACCTGGGCCGTGGTGGCCGAGGCCATACAAACCATCCTGCGCCGAGAGGCTTATCCCCATCCCTACGAGGCCCTGAAGGCCCTGACCAGGACCAATGAGCACATGACGCGCGAGAGCATCAGCACATTCATCGACACGCTCAACGTGGGCGACGACGTGAAACAGGAGCTGAAGGCCATTGCGCCCGGCAACTACACCGGCATTTAGAGATATCATTTATTTATAAGCCTAAGCGATTAGGTGATATTTATTTATTCAACTATTACATCAAACAATTATTAAAAAAGAAAACACCATGTCAGAAGAAATGGAAAACAAAATGGAAGGCACATCCGCCGAACAGAACCGGACAGAGGGCAGCCGCGAGGGCTACCGCCCGTCAACAGGCTATCAGGGCTACCGCGCCCCCGGACGCAGCCCGCGCCCACGTATTCATCAGCCGCGACCCTATGCTTCGCAACGCAATAGCGAAGATGAGGGAGGCTTCCGCCCCGAGGGCTTCGGAGCCAACCTGCAGCAGTCGGATAGCTCGCAGAGGGCTTACCGTCCGCGCCAGCAGTACCAGGGCGGCGGTTATCAGCAGCGCCAGCAGGGCTACCAGCCGCGCCAGCAACAAGGCGGATTCCGTCCGCGCTATGGAAACACGGACAACGAAGGCGGCTACCAGCCGCGTCAGCAAAACTACGGCCAGCGCCCGCAACAAGGTTATCGCCCAAGATACAACGGCAGCGCCGATGAAGACGGCGGTTATCAGCCGCGCCAGCAGGGCTACGGCCAGCCGCGTCAGCAGGGCTACGGTCGCCAGCAAGGCTACGGCCAGCAGCGCCAACAGGGCTACGGCCGCCAGCAGGGCTATGGCCGCCAGCAGGGCTACGGTCAGCAGCGCCAAGGCTACGGCAAACGTTCCGGCGGCTACGACCCCAACGCCAAATACAGCCTGAAAAAGCGTATAGAATATAAAGAGGTGAACATCGACCCCAACGAGCCCATCCGCCTGAACAAGTTCATGGCCAATGCCGGCATCTGCAGCCGCAGGGAGGCCGACGAATTCATACAGGCCGGAGCCGTGAAGGTGAACGGACAGGTGGTGACCGAATTGGGCACCAAGGTCTTGAGGACCGACGAGATTCTGTTCCACGACACCCCCGTATCGCTCGAAAAGAAAGTCTATGTGCTCCTGAACAAGCCGAAGGACTACGTGACCACCAGTGACGACCCGCAGCAGCGCAAGACCGTGATGGACCTGGTGAAAAACGTATGTCCCGAGAGAATCTACCCGGTGGGCCGCCTTGACAGAAACACCACCGGCGTGCTCCTGCTCACCAACGACGGCGACCTGGCCTCGAAACTCACCCATCCCAAGTTCCTGAAGAAGAAAGTCTATCATGTGTTCCTCGACAAACCCGTGGCCGCTCAGGACATGCAGCAGATTGCCGAAGGCGTGGAACTGGAGGACGGCGAGGTGCACGCCGACGCCATTGAATATTGCAACGAAACCGACAAGAGCCAGGTGGGCATTGAAATCCACAGCGGAAAGAACCGCATCGTGAGGCGCATCTTCGAAGCCCTCGGCTACAGGGTGGTGAAGCTCGACCGCGTGCAGTTTGCAGGCCTTACCAAGAAGAACCTGCGCCGCGGCGACTGGCGCTTCCTCACCGAGAAGGAAGTTGACATGCTCAGAATGGGCGCCTTTGAATAGTTTACGCCTTTTCTTCTGGCCCAACAAGCATATAACACAATTCCAAAACACATAAAATGAAAAGGACAAAAGTCATTGATGCCTTAAACAGCACCGACTATGACAAGAAAATCACCGTGATGGGGTGGGTGAGGACCCACCGCGCCAGCAAGGCCGTGGACTTCATCGCCCTGAACGACGGTTCAACCATCAAGAACATACAGATTGTTGTGGATGCCGGGACGGTGTCCGAGGATACACTCAAACAAATTACCACCGGAGCCTGCATCGCCGTGGACGGAACGCTCGTGAAGAGCCCCGCACAGGGACAGGCTTCAGAGATTCATTGCGAGAACATCAAGGTGTTCGGACTCTGCGGCAACGACTTCCCCATGCAGAAAAAAGGCCAGACCTTTGAATACATGAGGCAGTATGCCCATTTGCGCCTGCGCACCAACACCTTTGGCGCCGTCATGAGAATCAGGCACAACATGGCCATGGCCATCCACACCTATTTCCACGAGCACGGCTTCTTCTACTTCCATTCGCCCATCATCACCGGCAGCGATTGCGAAGGAGCAGGGCAGATGTTCCAGGTGACCACGAAGAACCTCTACGACCTGAAAAAGGACGAAGAGGGGAAAATCATCTACGACGACGATTTCTTCGGCAAGACCACCAGCCTCACCGTCAGCGGGCAGCTGGAAGGCGAGCTGGGAGCAACGGCGCTGGGGGCCATCTATACCTTCGGACCAACCTTCCGCGCCGAAAATTCCAACACTCCGCGACATCTCGCCGAATTCTGGATGATTGAGCCCGAGGTGGCATTCATTGAACTTAACGACCTGATGGACCTCGAGGAGGATTTCATCAAGTATTGCGTGAAATGGGCCCTCGACCATTGCCAGGACGACCTGCAGTTCCTCAACAAGATGATCGACAAGACGCTCTTGGAGCGGCTCCGCTCGGTCGTCGACACCGACTTTGTGAGGCTGCCCTATACCGAGGGCATCAAGCTTCTGGAGGAAGCGGTGGCCAAGGGAAAGAAGTTCGAGTTCCCCGTGTCGTGGGGCATGGACTTGGCCTCTGAGCATGAGCGCTATCTCGTGGAGGAATATTTCAAGAAGCCCGTCATCATGATCGACTATCCCAAGGACATCAAGGCCTTCTACATGAAAATCAACGACGACGGCCGCACCGTGCAGGGCACCGACGTGCTCTTCCCGCAAATAGGAGAAATCATTGGAGGTTCCGTGCGCGAGGAAGACTACGACAAGCTGATGGGCGAAATAGAACGCCGCAACATCCCCATGAAGGACATGTGGTGGTATCTCGACACCAGGAAGTTCGGCACCTGCCCCCACGGCGGTTTCGGACTGGGCTTCGAGCGACTGATACTCTTCGTCACGGGCATGCAGAACATCCGCGACGTCATCCCCTTCCCCCGGACTCCGAAAAACGCGGAGTTCTAAGAATTCAACACATTTTTTCGTTTTAATTCTTTATAATTATGGTAAAAAGACTATTCTTGATGACTGCCCTCCTCTCTGTGGTAGGACTTCAGTTGTTTGCACAGCTCAACGGCAACGGCTACTACCGTGTGCATAACTATGCCACGGGGCGCTATTTCGCTGTCCACGACAACAAGGGCAGCGTGGAACGCCACGGCACTACGGTGAAGTACGACATGGGTGCCATCGAACTGATGGACAATCTCAGCGACGTCATCTCAGACCCGGGGTCTGTTGTCTATATCAAAGACCTGGGCTCCAACTACTACTCGTTGCGCATACAGGGCATGACCTCTGAAGAGCTGATGAAGGGTTACAAGTTCAGCATCGGCGCTTCACCCGTGGGCGAAAATCTCTACAGGGCTTCCGTCAGGGGCAGTGCCTACAGGGCAGTGCTCGGCGACGACGGAGGCGAAGTGCTGGCCATCAATACCGACGACGAGCATTGCGCATGGTACATCACCCCGGTCAACAACACCGGCGAAAACTATTTCGGCGTGGCGGCTCAGCTCGCCGGAGACGGAAAGTACTATGCCACTCTCTTCACCGATTTCGCTTTCCAGCTCCCCATGGGCATGAAAGCCTATGTGGTGAACCGTTTCGATGCTGAAAACCGTATCGTGCTGAAGGAAGTGGCCGGAAAGGTGCCCGCACAGACGCCCGTCGTGCTGGAATGCACCTCGGCAGACCCCGCCGTCAACAAGTTGCTCCCCATCGACGAGACGGTTCCCTCTGCCGGAACGAACCACCTGAAGGGCGTGTTCTTCAACATCGACAAGGTCATCAACGGTTATCCCCACACCAACCATGTGGCTTTCAATGCCGCCAACATGCGCGTGCTCAAGGTGACACCGTCGGGCGACATCACCTTCTCAACAACTACCGAGCAGTACATTCCCGCCAACACGGCATACGTGGCACTGCCTTCGGGAAAGACCTTCGGCACCGACGTGCAGGTGGTCAAGGAGAACGTGGCTGGCGAAACGGTGTATGTCAGGGTCAACGACTGCACCATGGCCTACGGCGACCCGCTGCCCAAGTTCACCTACACCGTGGAGGGCGGAACGCTCAATGGAACACCCACCCTTACATGTAATGCCACCAGCCAGTCGGCTCCCGGCACTTATACCATCAAGGCCGAAAAGGGAAGCGTAACCAACGCCAGCGTAGTGTTCTACAACGGAACGCTCACCATCACCAAGGCTCCGCTCACCATTACTGCCAACAGCTACACAAGGAAATACGGCGAGGCTAATCCGAAACTCGAAATCACCTACACCGGATTTAAGAACAACGAGAACAACGAGGACCTCAAGCGAGACGCACAGGCCGTTTGCGAGGCAACACCGACAAGTCTCGTGGGCACTTATCCCATCGTCGTCTCGGGGGCTCTTTCCGACAACTACGAGATTACACATGTCAACGGACAACTCAACGTTGAGAAAGCTCCGTTGCAGGTGACCGCCGACAACTTCACCATCAAGCAGGGTGAGGAAATCCCGCAACTCACATTCACTTACAACGGATTTGTGAATGAGGAGAACGAAGACGTGCTCGACAAGAAACCCACCATCAGTTGCGATGCCGTCGTTGGAAGTGCTCCGGGCACCTACGACATCGTGCTCCAGGGCGGCGAAGACGACAACTATGAGTTTGCCTACACCAACGGCGTGCTCACCGTCATCAATGCCGACGCCATCATCGTGAAGGTGGGAGTCTATAACATCGTTTACGGCGAAGCCATTCCCGAGTTCACCTACACCGTTGAGGGCGGAACGCTCGAAGGAGAACCGGTCGTCAAGTGCGCTGCCACCGACGACTCCAATGTCGGACAATACCCCATCACTCTTGAAATGGGCACCATCGCCAACTACAATGTCACGCTGGTCAACGGCATGCTCAACATTGCCAAGGCTCCCCTTACCGCCACCGTGGGCAACTACTCCAGGTATTTCGGAGAAGAGAACCCCGAGTTCGTCGTCACCGTTGAGGGATTTGTGAAGAACCAGACCGAGGACGTGCTCATCAGCCGTCCTGTGGCCACCACCACCGCAACATGGGAGAGCCCCGAGGGCGATTATGTCATCCTCGTGTCGGGAGGTGAAGCCACCAACTACTTCTTCCGCTACATCAACGGCACGCTGACCGTCCTTCCGGCATCGGCCATCGAAAGCATCATCGCCTCTGGAAAGGCATTCGATGTCTATACAACCAGCGGCGTGAGGGTGAAGACGCAGGTGCGCTCGCTCGAAGGCCTTGCAAAAGGACTTTATATCATCAACGGAAAGAAAGTGGCTGTCAACTAACCGCCATCCGTGTTTACATAAAAAATGCCGGGAAGTCCCAACTTTCCGGCATTTTTCATGTCCCGCCCCTTCCACCTTATTATATTATATATAATTCAAGTTTCTCTTCGCTCAACTTCTTGGAGTTACAGGAGTTCAGAAGTTACAGGAGATAAAATGCTTTTAAATGATGAATTCTTAGTTATGAATTATGCACGGCAGCAAAAACTCATAACTCATAACTCAAACTTAATAGTTCTGAAAACTCCCTTTTCGTCAGTTTGCAGAGGCGGAAGTATTGTCTGAACTCCTGTAACTTCTGTAACTCCTGAACTACATCAACTTGAGAAAGTTGAGTATATAAGTTTGTTGATTCGCCGACATGTAACCGCAAAGTAGGAACGAGATGTGTCGCGTCCGCAAGTGAGGACATTCGGCTAATCGCGAGCGCTGGCAGACGTGAAATATCACGTCCCTACTGTCAAGATTTTTCATGGTTTTTTGGTTGCCCCAAGAGGTTTGACGGCAAATGAAGGGGAGAGATTTGGCAAATTGAGAGGCGAAAATTGGCAAATCTCTCCCCTATATTTGCCGTCAAACTCAGCGCAATTTTCAAACGTCTGATATTCAACACTTTACCATTTTTGATGCAAAATCTCCCGTTTTGTCAAAATCTTTTACCAATTTGCCCCCATGCCGCTATCCCCCCGAGGTAAGAAAAAGAAGTATGATAATTAGCGGTGAAGGAGCCGTTATGCCGACTTTGCAATTCGCCAGCAATGAGTATAAGCATTTATAATGCGAAAAAGGTTCCCCGTTCTGCCGACTTTGCAATCCGGCAGAACGGCCTTCTCCCCCCTGTCCCGTTTGTTGCGATACCATCGCAACCATTACCTTATTATATTACGCATGCGCGCGAAGCAACCCCCTCCGCCCTTTTCTTCCAGCCTCCCATTCACCGCTACTACCAAAAAAAACAGTCGTTTTTCTTGGCACTTCATAAAAAAAGCACTATATTTGCACCCGATTTCGGACTACAACCGGAACAATACACACAACATGAGCGAAACCCCAAGAAAAATGCCCTTTTTAAGGACAAAAACGGGGATAATAAACAACCAAATCGATAAAAATGTTAAATTTTGTTCCTTTTGTGAAAAAATATCGTGAATTGTTTGCGCAATATCATAAATAAGCGTATATTTGCACAAAATTATTGTCATCTCTCGAAAGAGAGGGGCAAATGTGTGTGAGAGAATTTAAGCATAAAGTATATATTTAGTTTAATTTAATTTTTAGTCTAATGAAAAAGAAAATTTTTAGCACGTTGCTCCTGGTGGCCTTTGCACTGGCTTCCACGAGCATGTTCGTTTCTTGTAAAGACTATGACGACGACATCAACCAGAAGGCTGATAAGTCTGCGCTCGTAGAGCTTCAGAAGAAACTGGAAGCTGACTTGGCATCCCTCAGGGCCGAGTGTACTGCTGCTCATGCGACTTTCGCCACAAAGGTGGAACTCGCTGCTGAGGCTGCCAAAATTACTGCTCTTCAGCAGGCTGTGGAGGCACTCAAAACCGAAGTCGCAGCATGTGCTAAGGCTGATGAGGTCAACGCCGCCCTCGCCGAAATCAGGGCTATCCTCGATGGTAAAGCCGACAAGGCCGCTCTGCAGGAACTGGTTGACCGTGTGAACGCTATCGACGAAAAGTATGCCGAGCTCCTCAAGAGCTATGCTACTGTTGATTATGTCAACTCCATCAAGTTGGACCTTCAGGGACAGATCGACGCCCTCAAGGCTCTCGAAACTCGTATTGCCGCTCTTGAGAGTGAACTCTCCACAAAGCTCAGCAAGGCCGAGTTCGACGCTTTCAAGGCTATGGTTGAAGGTATGTACACCAACGCTCAGATTGATGAGTTGATCAATAACCTCAGAGCTGAACTCGAGCAGAAGATTTCTGACGCTCAGCCCGACCTCACCGCTGTCAACACTCGTCTGGCTACGCTCGAGACCGAACTTCAGGGACTGAAGGACCAGCTGGTCAACTATGCTAAGCTCTCTGACCTTCAGGCTCTTGAGGCTAAGCTCGCTGACTACCTCCCCCGTGCTGAATTCCAGGAAATCTTCAACGGCATCGAAGCTGAATTCACTGGCGTGAAGTCCAGCATCGAAGGTTTGCAAACTGCCCTCGCTGGCATCCAGGAAGTTCTTGGCACACTCACCAAGGAAGAAGTTGTTGAACTTCAGAAGATTGCCAAGGCTGCTGACGAACTTACCAACCTCGCCGGTAATGTCAACATCCTGAACGTGCTCATCAAGAAGCGCGTCACCAGCATTGTCTTCAAGCCCGAGCACACTTACCTCGGCTGTGAGGCTGTCAATGCTCCCGCTCTCGCTTACCAGCCCATCATCAAGAAGAATGGTAAGAATAACACCGAGCACTACGAGTATCTGAAGAACGGTGCCCTCACTGGCAAGTACTATGATGGTGCTGAAATGCCCGTGCTCCAGGCTCCTTCGAAGGTTGGAAAGACCTATTGGGAACTCTATCAGGAAATCCGCAACAATCCTTGGGCTATCATCAGGGACTTCACCGCTATCGACCATGTCACTTACGGTGTGCCCTCAAATGCTTACTACATCGTCAACCCGCAGACTGCTGACTTCTCGAAAGCTAAGCTCAGCTTCTATGCTAACGACGTGATGGTTCACGAGGAAATCGAGTCGCGCTGGCTTGACCAGATCCGCACCGACTTCGTTGTGCCCGTGAAGACTAAGGATGCTGAAGGCAACGAAGGCTTTGCCTACACTTACAACCGCGCTACTGGCGTGCTCACAGTGCCCTTCAAGATCAATGACTGGGAGAGCTACATCGAGCAGATTGTGAACAATTACATGGACACTGTGCCCATGAACAACTATCAGAACAAGTTCGCTCACCTGAAGACCCTCGGCACTCAGATCGCCCTCCGCATCGAGGATAACGACACTGCCGTTGTTTCTGACTGGGCTTATGTTGCTCCCGCATTCTATCACATCATGGGTCTGGCCGACACTCACGCTGATAAGACCTATCAGTCACAGGTGACCGCTCGCGACAGCAAGCCGCTGCCTCTGCCCGTTATGCCTCCCTGCCAGCAGGACAACCCCATCAGGCACATGTTCAAGACCGCTGCTGACGCTATCAACAATGGTTACACTCACCAGGTGGCTTACAACGGTTCCTTCGACCTCAGCCAGTTCGTAGAGACACACTATGTTTACATGGACTTCAACGACTATGGTTATGGCAACCTCGACCAGACTATGACTCCGGAAATCTTCGAGCAGCTCGGTCTGAAGTATGTCTATAGCATTGTTGACTACACTGAAGGTGCAAACGAAACCTCTGAGTCCGCTCACCTCGAGCAGGATGCTGAGAATCCCTCTGTGTTCTATCCGCGTTCAGTGACCGCTGCTGGTGAGACCATCACTGGTCAGACCGCTACTCGTGAGACCATCTATCGTGAGCCGCTGATCAAGGTTGAGCTGCAGGATGCTAACGGCAACGTCTTCGAGGCTGGTTATGTGAAGATCCAGATTGTGGAAACTCCGACCGTTGCTCCCGATGAGTATCTCGAGTTCGACTTCGACTTCACTGAGGACACTTATGTGAACTGCGATGAGGATATCACTCGCCGCGTCACATGGTCACAGATGGAGAACCTCCTCCTTGCTAAGCTCGGTAGGTATGGTTACAGCAAGGAGCAGTTCGAGGCTGAATATCAGATTGACCTCCCCGCCGCTGTTAAGCAGTTCCTCCGCTCTGAGAAGGACGGCAAGGTGAGCTACACAGAGAACACCAAGCCCTTCGGCGTTGTGGATTACACTTCCTATGATGGTGAAAGCCGTGAGACCAATATCATCACATGGACTCTCTTTGACTATGATCCCACTACAGGCGCTCCCACCGCTTCCTCACCGTCTTTGGAAGAGCTCTATAACCTCTGCGAGGTTGTTGACGGTGTGAACACTAAGGAATTCATCACATATGTGCGCTTCATCAAGAGGGTTGGCACAGGTCCTGACCTCTATGTTGCTCTGAAGATTCCTGCTGGCAAGCTGCACTTCGCTACTGGTCAGATTGACAACACCAAGACCTTGACCTACTGGTTCCAGCTCAACAGCGACACCAATGCTTTGGATGCTAACGACGCTCGCGAAGTCCGTGTGAATGTTCCTGTGCCTGCAAGCTCCAACGAGACCAAGACTGTTGGTACCTTCTCTTACAAGAACGACAACCTCCTCGAGAGCACCGAGTTTGTGAAGGATCTGCACGACTACTTCCGCGCTGGTACTGTTGCTCTCGCTCTCGATGAGCCCACTAAGTTCCCGTCATTCGCTGGTAAGACTCCGACCTTCCAGTTCACTCTGCCTTCGGTTGCCAAAGGAAATGCTACATTCAATGCCGTTAACGGCGAATGGAGTGTCAAGGGCATCAGCGGAGCTACTTATAAACTCCACCTGTCCAACGACAACATGACCATCTTCTGCGGCATCATTCCTATCGTTGAACTCGACAACCTGGGTGCTGTTCACTTCATCGAAGGCGAAATCGCTGACGATATCTTGAACTATCGTGGACACAAAGAGCTCGGTGAGCTTGAGACCTTCACCGCTTACATTGAGATGACGCTTGATGATACTTGCTATCCTCTTGCTCTCCGCGGAACTGAGTGGTTCAACCTCCGCTTCGTGCGCCCGCTGACCATGCAATGGAATGGTGAAGCAACTGTGAAGGATGCTCCTAACAACTGGCAGGACATCAACCTTGCTAACCTCGTGAAGGTTTACGACTGGCGTAACTACGTTGGCGATCCCAACAACAGTGTAGGTGCTAATCCCACCAGCCAGAAGTTCGACTTCAAGTACTATCAGGTTACTTTGCTCACCGACCTGAATGACATCGTTACCGATGCTCACCTTGGTAAGGAAGCTCGTCCCGCTGTGGCCGCTAAGTATCGTGCAAACGTCCAGGCTGGCAATGCTCCGCTCTCTGGCATGGCTCCTGAAACTGACTACATCGACTGGCATGAGGTTGTTGGTCTGGAACTCCAGTACAAGTCTGGTTCTACCACAGTCCTCCAGTACAAGAACAACGGTGGTATCACTGGTGACTTCCACCTCTTCGTTCCGGTTTACATGTCGTATGTCTTCGGTCAGTACAAGATTGCTTACCAGAACACCTACACCATGGTTACTGTGACGGCTTCTGTTGACCAGCCCACAGCTAAGGAGAACTAAGATAGATTAGCAATCTATTCAATATCTCAGAGGGGTGTCACTCGTTGGCACCCCTTTTTAAACAAAACCCTTTAATGATGAAAAAGAATTCTTTATTGATGATTTGCGCAATCTCTGTGATTGCCATGCTCTTTGCCTGTAAATCAGACAAGAAGGATATCAATGACCTTGCAAACGATATGATTCTGCAACCGCAGATGGAAATCTCACAGGCAGACACAGCAGAAGTGCTTGGTCAAGTGCAGAGGTATCTCAACTTGCTTCAAGATAAGCAATATGATGATGCCATTGCCATGATTTTCTTCCTCGACAAAGATTCCATCATTAACCTTCCTGAGAAGATGAAGAAAGATGTTGTGGAAAAGATCTATCCAAGACTTCGTGGCAAACGCTATGAAATCGACCGTATGACTTTCCTCAATGAGAAGGACAACCTTGTAAGGTGTAATGTTATTTATTTTGACAACGTTCCTGGAAAGGAAACCCTTCCCAACTCCACAGCCTTTTATCTGAAACCCGTTAGACGCGACGGCCGCTGGTATCTTACCTTGGCCGATTCTCAGACAGACACGAACTCTCAGGACGGTACGGGTACTGAAATCGGATATTAATATTTTTAAAATCTAAAGCGTATGAAATCATTCAGAACACTTGTAGCAGCTGCGTTCCTCGCTCTTGGAACCTCTGCTATGGCCCAGGCCACTTACGTTGCTCCGGATGGCACTCAGTACCAGTTCGTGAAGCACGCATTCCTTGACCTGCAGGGTGGCGCACAGTACACTCTTGGCGAGTCTGAGTTTGGAAATCTTATTTCTCCTAACGTACAGCTCGGCCTTGGTTATCAGTTCAGCCCCGTTCTCGGAGCTCGCTTTGCCGTTAACGGCTGGCAGAGTAAGGGTGGCTTCGACTTCAACGGCGAGAACGACACTTACAAGTTTAAGTACATCGCTCCCGGTGTGGATGTAATGTTTAACCTCTCGAACCTTTTCTGCGGTTGGAACCCCAACAGGGTGTTCAATGTAACTGCTTTCCTTGGTGCTGGTGTGAACTTTGCTTTCGACAATGACGAAGTGAAGGAAAAGAGAATGAGTGGCAACAAGGTCTATGAGTTCAAGCACTATTGGGAAAAGGGTTCTCCCTCGATTGTCGGCCGTGGCGGTATTGACCTCAACTTCCGTCTGAGCGACGCTGTTTCTCTGATGCTCGAAGGTAATGCCAACGTGCAAAACGACCACTACAACAGCAAGCATGCTGACAACCCCGACTGGTATTTCAATGGTCTTGTTGGTCTCCGCATCAACCTTGGCAAGTCTTACACCAAGATTCTGCCTCCGACGCCTCCGACGCCCAATCCCAACCCGAATCCTGACATCGACGTTACTCCGACTCCCACTCCCGGCCCGACACCTCCGCCGCAGCCTGAAGTTATTGAGCCGATTCGTCGTGACATCTTCTTCACCATCAACTCTACCGTCATTTCTGACCAGGAGGCTGTGAAGATTCGTCAGATTGCCGACTACATGAAGAAGTATCCCAACGCAAAGGTTGACGTTCGCGGTTACGCTGACAAGGGCACCGGTAATGCTACCATCAACGCCCGTCTGGCCGCCGGCCGTGCCGATGTTGTCGTGAAGGTTCTCCGTGAGCAGTACAACATTCCTGCAAGCCGCATCACCTACAGCAGCTATGGCGACACTGTTCAGCCGTTCGTTGAGAACGACCTCAACCGCGTTTCCATCTGCGTAGCCAATCCTCAGTAATTGAGTATTCTGAAAATAAAAAAAGCACCCGTAATTGGGTGCTTTTTTTGTTGGTGTAGATTTGGTTTTCTTCGCCTTAATAGGACAGACAGTGTTATGTCTTGAAGTAATCTATGAGGCTAAACAGGATTTTCAGATTGTTGGATGTCCGTGGCGTTTTCTTTTTGTTCTTCCACAAGCAGGCCGTCTTTCATGTGAATGGTGCGGTCGGTGATGCTTGCCAGGTTTTCGTCGTGCGTCACGATGACGAAAGTCTGCCCAAATTTATCTCTGAGGTCGAAGAAGAGTTGGTGCAGTTCCTCTTTATTCTTTGTGTCAAGACTGCCGCTGGGTTCGTCGGCCAGAATTACCGCCGGATTGTTTACCAACGCTCTTGCTACGGCCACCCTTTGTTTTTCACCTCCCGACAGCTCGTTAGGCTTGTGCCCGGCTCTTTCTGCCAGTCCCATGAAGTTGAGCAGTTCCTCCGCCCTTTTTTTGGCCTCGCTATGGCTTTTCCCAGCAATAAATGCCGGAATCATCACGTTTTCGAGCGCTGTAAACTCCGGCAACAGCTGGTGAAACTGGAACACAAACCCTATATTTTTGTTTCTGAAGTCGCTAATTTGTTTTTTGTTAAGCTGAGCGGTGTCCGTTCCGTCGATGACAATTTTCCCGCTGTCTGCCTTGTCGAGCGTCCCTATGATTTGCAGCAGTGTTGTTTTTCCGGCACCGCTGGGTCCTACAATGCTTACCACCTCACCTTTTTTTATATGCAGTGAGATTCCTTTCAGCACTTTCAGGTTTCCGAAACTCTTTGTGATGTTTTCTGTTTTAATCATGATGTTATGTTAGGTTTCCTGTTATCGTTGTCCTTTCTTTTTATTTCTTCCCATCCATTCCCTGAGCTGTGAGTATGCGCTCAGCTGCTCACTTTTTCTCGGTGCGGCGAATGTCATGGCGTTGATGGGTTCGCCATATTGGTCGGGGAATATGATGAGCAGGTTTTCCTGTTTGTAGTATTGCGTCAGTTCGGCGGGCATTTTCTCAAAGGCGTGCTTGTAGCTCACGGTGCTTTTCCTTGCCGTCACCACCACGAGCAGGTGGTCGTCGTGAACCTTCGTGCAGAGTTGCGGCAATTCGTTCCAGTGCCCCATCGTAGTAAAGTCGGCCCTGATGTGTGGGAACACGTTCTTGATGTATTCCTTGATGATGGCCAGCGTGGTCTGTTTGCTGTGGAATTGAATTTTACAATCCAGGTTCTCCGCCATCCGGGCCAGCCTGGTGAGCCACCTGTAGAATCCCGGTTCAAATTCCGCCTTGCTGGGCACCGCCACTTGTATTCTCCTTATGGTGTTGAGCGGTTGCCCCAGCCTCAGCATCATTATTTGCCTGTTGAGTTCGGTAAAGAGGTCCTCGGAGAATTTCCCCCAAAAACTTTCGTTGGCCGAAGTCCGGTTGTGCAGTCCCATAATGATTTCGCTGGCGTCGTATTCCTTGAACGCGTGCATGATGCCGTTGGCAATGTTTGTTGCAATCCTGCTTTGCGTCTGCATTCTCACGTCGGCCGCTGCCGCCGCCTTCGTGGCCTTTTCCAGCAGATCCTTTCCTTTTTTCTGGTTTTTTGCCACGTTGTCGTCGTCGAGCACCACGTTCAGCCCGATAATTCCCCTTCCCAGTTTCTCGTTTCTCATCATGGTGGCCATGCTCACCAAGTATTCCGTGTTGTCGCCAGTTTTCAGTGGCAATAGCATTTTCTCATCGTCGCCTTTTTTCTCCTCCTGCGGCACGGTGTCTTCCAGCACTATCTGCTGTGCCGCTTTCTCTGTCACGATTGACGAGATGACGCAGGTGAACAAAATCATCATCACCACGCCGTTGAGCATGTCGTCGTCCACGAGCATCTGCCCCGGCGTCATTTCAAGCCGTCTTCCCACCATGGCGATGGCGATGGAGCCAGCCGCGTGTGCCGAAGTCAGTCCGAAGAGCATGTGCCCGTTGCTCAGCGGCAGTTTGAAAGCCACTCCTGCGGCATACCCCGCAATCATTTTCCCCACTGTGCCAATGATGACCATGCAGGCCACGATGTTTGCCGTGTGCCAGTTCACGAACAGCTCCTTGATATTGATGAGCATGCCCACGCCGATAAGGAAATACGGAATGAAGATGGCGTTTCCCGTAAACTCCAGCCTTCCCATCAGCGGCGACAGCCTCGGAATATACCTGTTGAGCACCAGTCCGGCAAAGAATGCCCCGAACACGCCCTCCAGCCCTATGAAACTTGTAACGGCGGCGTTGAGAAAGAGCACGGCGAGCACGTAGATGAACTGCGTGACGGCATCGCTGTGCCTTTGCAGGAACCACCTTGAGACGCGCGGCACAAAGAAAATCATGACCGCCGCATAGATGGCCAGTTTTACCAGCATGCCCGTCACGAGCCATGGCAGTGGCACTGTTGCATTTCCTGTCCGTGCCTCAACAATGCCTACCACCACAGACAACGACATCAGCGCCAGCAACAGCGCAATCATGCTTGCGCCCACGCTCAGCGTCACCGCCCGTTGCTGTTGCAGTCCGTATTTTGTCACTATGGGGTAAGCAATGAGCGTGTTGCTCGACATGAGGCAGCTCAGCAGCAGCGTGGCCCATTTCGTGTAGCCCATCATCTGCGTGCCGGCCACATACACCAGCAGGAACGGCGTGAGGAAGGTCAGCAGTCCGAAAAGCATCGTCTGCCTGATGTGCGAGCGCAGCCCGTCCATGTCCATTTCCAGTCCGGCCAGGAACATGATGTAGTAGAGCCCCACCTGCCCGAAGAGCTCAAACGAGGCATCCCTTTCCAGCAGGTTCAGTCCGTAAGGCCCCACCACGACGCCGGCCAGCACCATTCCTATGATGTGCGGAATGCGCAGCTTCCCCATAATCATCGGTGCCAGCAGGATGATGAGCAGCACGATGAAAAAAATCCACGTTGAGTCCGTAATGGGAAAATATGCAGCCATGCTTGTCATTTTGCTGCAAAATTACGAATTTTCCCGTCAAAAAAGCGCAACTTTTCCCAAAAAGTAGTAATTTTGCAGGCAAAAATCGATGATTGTCCATCATTAATCAAAACAAAAAGAAAGGAAACACAGATGAAAGTAGCTATTGTAGGTGCCAGCGGCGCCGTGGGTCAGGAGTTTCTGCGCATTCTCGACCAGCGCCAATTCCCTCTGGACGAGCTGGTGTTGTTTGGTTCCGAGCGCAGTGCGGGCCGCACTTACACTTTCCGCGGCCAGGAGCTGCGGGTGAAACTTCTTCAGCATAACGACGACTTCCGCGACGTTGACATTGCCTTCACCTCTGCCGGTGCCGGCACGTCGAAGGAGTTTGCCGACACCATCACCAAATACGGTGCCGTGATGATCGACAACAGCAGTGCCTTCCGCATGGACGACGACGTGCCCCTGGTGGTGCCCGAGTGCAATGCCGAGGATGCCCTGGTGCGCCCGCGCGGCATCATTGCCAACCCCAACTGCACAACCATCATGATGGTGGTGTGTCTTCAGCCCCTTGAGCAGCTCTCCCACATCAAGCGCATCCGCGTGAGCAGCTACCAGAGCGCCAGCGGAGCCGGTGCCGCCGCCATGGCCGAGCTTGAGCAGCAGTATGCCGAACTGGTTGCCGGACAGCCTGTTACGGTGAAGAAATTCCCCCATCAGCTGGCCTATAACGTCATTCCTCAGATTGACGTCTTCCAGCCCAACGGCTACACCAAGGAAGAGATGAAAATGTATAACGAAACGCGGAAAATCATGCACACCGACGCCCGTTGCTCGGCCACCTGCGTTCGCGTTAGCTCGTTGCGCAGCCATTCCGAGAGCGTGTGGATAGAAACGGAGCGCCCCATCAGTGCCGACGAGGCCCGTCGAGCCCTTGCCGCCGCTCCCGGAGTCACGGTGAAGGACGACCCCTCGCAGCTCCTTTACCCCATGCCGCTGGAAACCGCCGGCCTCGACGACATCTATGTGGGCCGCATCCGCGAGGACCTCAGCGACGACTGCGGCCTCACCTTCTGGCTCTCGGGCGACCAGATTCGCAAGGGGGCAGCCCTGAACGCCGTGCAGATTGCCGAATACCTCATCAAGGTGGGCAACGTGAAATAATATCCGGGTTGTAAAAACCCGGGCTGCATCGCGATGTTGCAGCATAGAAACATTTTGAACCCAAATCGGTCATTAGAAAGCCGGGCCATGGATTATGGAACGTCTTCTGACCGATTTGGGTTTTTCTTTATCTTGAGACGGGTAACAAGACAGGTAAAAATTGGTAAAAAATTTTGACAAAACGTGCGGTTTTTCACGGTTTTTGTAATTCGCTGAATTTCAATGGTTTGCAAATCGCCTTCGGTTTGACCGCAAATTTCGGGGAGAGATCTTGAAGATTGAGAGGAGAGATCTTGAAGATTTCTTCCCGAAATTTGCGGTCAAACCTTTTTGAGTAGCCCAAAAATCATGAAAAATCTTGACAAAATTGGGGCCGGATTTTTTAGCTTCCGGACCGGTGCCGGGCTGAAGATTGTCCGCTGCATTTTGGGGGAGGATGCGGAGTTGCGATGGCCTCGCAACATAGCCGACGTGAAGTGTCCGGGGCGAGGAAAAAGTCGTGGTGGGCAGGGGAGGGGAGAGGGTGCGCGCCGCGCCCTTTGGCCCTGTCTATGAAAAAAAACGACAAAACCGTTCGCCGTTTGCCGAAAAAGCCGTACCTTTGCGGTTGTAATCCCGTCAGCATCAAGGGCCGGCCCCGGAAAGTGGCTTGTAAGTGGAATTCATTAAAACTAATTGTATTCAAACTATGACATCCTTATTTTTTCCAGTTGCCACGATGGCTGCAATAAGTGTGAAAGCCCCCAATGATGAACTCCTTTCGTGAAGTTGGCGTGAGCCACGGCAACCAGGCCGGTCTTAAGTAAAAGTCAGTATTATAAAACATTATAACCATCTATGAAGAAAACGAGGTTTTGGATGCTCGCCGCCATCCTTATTCTATGCGGCGCATTGAGTGCCCCGGCGCAGGTGATAACGGCCGCCGACCTTGAGAAATACGCCAAGGAACGCTATGGCGACAAATGGCTCGACGCTGCCAAGAACCTTGCCGAGAACATCTCGCTCGACAAGAACCAGTCGCTCACCTACCAGCAGGTGATAGAAGCTCCGGGCAAGACGCGCGACCAGCTCTATGTGGCCCTGAACTACTGGGCCACCGCCACCTTCAAGGACAAGCAGGCCATCACGCTCAACGACAAGGACGCCGGTTGCATCATCATTTCGTCAACCATCCCCAGCATTGTCAACCATACGGGCACCATCAACAAGTACTCGGTGAGCATTACGCCCGTCATCCGCCTTGACATCAAGGAAGGCCGCGTGCGCGTCACCTACACCGTGCAGAGCTACGACATCCTGGCCGACATCAGCGGCGGGTGGCTCAGCCTGACCGACCCCGACGAACGGACCTTCGGCGACTCGAAGCGCAAGCGCGACGACAAGACCAATGCCAACCTCTACGACGCACAATGGGAGATTGCCGGCCATTATCCTTTTGTGGAAAAAGACGCTCAGAAACGCACCTGTGCCAAGGCGCTCGTGATGACACATGCCTATTCCAACGCCATCATGGACAAGGTGGAAGAGGCCGTGAAGAACGGCATCGTGGGAAATGAAGACGACGACTGGTAACCCCCAACTCCCCGCTATATGAACACTTCGCGCAACTGGCTCCTTGCCGCCATCCTGGCCCTGGGCTGCATCGCCCTGGTGGTCACCTGCAACAAGGGTGAACAGCTTTCGTCTGCCGACCAGACGGAGGAGTTTGTCACCTTGACCGATGCCGTTCCCGATGCCATCCTCGAGATACGCTACTACGGCACCTACAACTTCGTGGGCGACCGCATCGACGGCTATGAAGAACCCACCGCCCTGCTGACACGTCGGGCCGCCGACAGCCTGCGTGCCGTGAGCGACGACGTGCAAAGCCAGGGCTATCGGCTGAAAATCTACGATGCCTACCGTCCGCAGGTCGGCGTGGACCATTTCGTGCGCTGGGCCGCCAACCGTGCCGACAGCCTCATGAAAACCTATTTCTACCCCGACCTCGACAAGAGCGTGCTCTTCGACCAAGAGTACATCATGGCGAAAAGCGGGCACACCCGCGGCTCCACCATTGACTTGACGCTCTTCGACATGACCACCGAAAAAGAACTCGACATGGGCGGCACCTTCGACTCGTTCGGCCCCGAGAGCCATCCCGATTTCTGCGGAAATCCCGAAACGGGCCAATATACCGGCGACAACAAGAAGTCGCCCACCGGCCGCAGCATCACCGAAGAGCAGTTCCGCCACCGCATGATACTCCGCCAGGCCATGCTTCGCCACGGCTTTAAGCCCCTCGACACCGAGTGGTGGCATTTCACGCTGAAGGACGAGCCCTTCCCCGACACCTATTTTAATTTCCCAGTGAAACAATTGTCAAACGTAACTCAATAAGAAACATGAAGAAATTATTTGCAATGGCCGTTGCCATCATGATGTCCGCAACGGTTGTAAATGCCCAGACGGAGAACAGCGCGTGGACTTTCAATACCCGCGCCTGGTGTACTAACTATTTCACCGACCTGCTCTATGGTGCTGTTTCCGAGAGCGTCTCGCGACTGCTCTTCAAGGACACCGGCAGCGACTCGTTGTGGGCCGAGCGCCTCATTCCCTCTGCCGACCTGGTGTTCCCCGTCGGCATGGGCAAGGATGGCTTCGACGGTCCCAACGACATCTACGGTCCCTATCACCGCGCCTTTGGCAACCCCATCAAGCACATCGGTGACTATGGCATCGGTCTCGATTTGTCGTTCATGCCCGGAAACATCGGCTTTTATGCCGGAGCGTTCTTCAAAAGCCAGGAGGTGGTTTACAAGGAAACCAACACCAACATCCGCGGCTTCTATTTCCAGCCTCGTGCCGGACTGGTGGTCGGCAACAATAAACATACGGCCGAGTTTGGCGCTTTCTATGATATGGTGACTGGTTGCGGAGGCACTGTGGCCAACACCGACAAAGACATGCTGGAGAGCGGTTTCGGCCTTGACGTCGGCTATGGTCATTACGACAAATACGGCAAGACCATCCTCCAGTTCTCCTTCCCCCTTCACAACTTCTTCAACACCGACTTTGCCGGCCAGCAGGGCTTGAAGCGCAAGGTGGGCTACATCATGGCCACGCGCCGCATCCGCCTGTAAGCGGGTGGTTTCCATAACATAATTCTTTATCCTTATGCTACACGTTCACGAAGAGGCGGCACGCTGCCTGTTGTGCAAGGACGCTCCTTGCACCAAAACGTGCGGAAAAGGCGATCCGGCACGTGCCATTCGCGCCATACGTTTCGATAATTCACAAAACGCCTGGAGGTGGTTGGAGGGTTGCACCGACGAAGACCTGGAACGCGCCGAGCAGGCCTGCATACACTACGACCGGCCCGTGCGCATCCGCGAGCTGAGGAGCGCCGTTGGTTGCGATGCCGTCGCAACCAACAGGACTTTGCCCGACCTGGCCATCACCTTCTGCGGCTTGGCGTGCGAAAATCCGTTCTTCCTGGCTTCGTCGGCCATCTGCACCAACTACGAAATGGTGGCGCGGGCTTTAGAGGCCGGCTGGGCGGGAGTGTTCTACAAGACCATCTGCAAGCAGGACATCCGCGAGGTGTCGCCGCGTTTCGACGCCGTGGGCAAGGAGGGCACGCCCTTCGTGGGCTTCCGCAATATGGAGCAGTTGTCGGAAAATCCCCATGAGGTGGATTTCGACATCTTACGCCGCTTGAAGAAGAACTATCCGAACAAGATTATCGTGGCCTCCATCATGGGGCAGTTGGAAGAAGAGTGGATTGAACTGGCAAAAATGGCCGAAGAAGCCGGTTGCGATGCCGTGGAGCTGAACTTCTCATGTCCCCAGATGCGACTTGCCGGCATGGGAAGCGACGTGGGCCAGGACCCCGAGCTCGTCACCTTCTACACGGCATACGTGAAGCGTAACGTAAAGATTCCCGTCATTCCGAAGATGACGCCCAACATCACGCAGATGAACCAGCCCGCCATGGGTGCCTATTTTGCCGGTGCCGACGCCATTTCGGCCATCAACACCATCAAGAGCGTCACCATGTCGCCCTTGGCCGCCGTTAGCGACAAGAAGACCATTTCGGGCTATAGCGGCCACGCCGTGAAGCCCATTGCCCTGCGTTTCATCCTCGAAATGGTCAAGAATCCCATTATGAAGAACATCCAGTTCAGCGGAATCGGAGGCATTGAGACATGGCGCGACGCATTGGAATTCATACAGTTAGGATGTCGCAACGTGCAAGTCTGTACCGCCGTCATGCAATATGGCTACCGCATCATCGACGACCTGGTGCTCGGCCTGCAAACCTATATGGCCGAGCGTGGCATCAGCAGTGTTGACGACCTTGTGGGCGAGCAGCTGCCCATGTTTGTTTTGCCGTCGGACCTCGACCGCGAAACCATGGTGTTCCCGAAAATCGACCGCGAGAAGTGCATCGGTTGCGGGCGGTGCTACATTTCATGTCAAGATGGTGGCCACCAGGCCATCAGCTTCGGCGACGACCGCCGTCCACACGTCCTCGGCCAGAAGTGTGTGGGCTGCCATCTGTGCCGGCTCGTATGCCCCACGGGAGCCATCGGCCTTGCCAAGCGCATGGCGAAACCCGACCGGTCTTAGCGCATGGGAACACCCCTCGCCACATCCGGTGCAGGGCTTAGCGCCACTTTTATTTGCGCCATGTTGCTACGCGAAACGGGCAGCGACTCGCGGCAATGCTTCATGAGCAGCTGCATGGTGCCCGACTTGGAAACAATCTTCTCCACCTGTTGAAGATTGACAAGGAAAGCGCGGTGACAACGCACAATCATCGGGAACCTTTTCAAGTCGCTTTCCATCTGCTTGGAAGTGGCGCGCAACATGTCGGAATGTTCCTTTCCGTCAATCAGTTGGCACACTTTCACATAGTTGCCCACCGCTTCTATGTATAACAGGTCCTCAATCTTGAGTGTCACCGTTTCGCTGGTGGTGCCTTTCAATACGGCCTTTTCCTCCGCCCTTATCGTCTGGGCTTGGGAAGGGCCGTTTTCTTTTTCATCCTTTTGGTCTGCGATGTCGTCGGCCTTGGGAACGGGGCTGAGGCTTTGCAGCCTTTGCAGTTGTTCGTTGAGCAGCCGCGTTTCCTCCAACTCCGCCTCCAGGAACCTGCTTCGGAACTTAAAGCGCCAGTACAGTCCGATGGCAAAGGAGCAGAAGCCAATAATGACCAGCGTTTCAAAGAAATTGGCCCACGACAGGCGGTTGCTCTCCACCCGTCCGGTCAGCATGACGTGGCGGTAGAGGCAGATGGCGAGGGCCACCAGTGGCGTGTTGATAAGCTGGAAACGCAGGTTGCGGCTGATGATGTAGCTCACGCCCTTGTCGTAGGCCCTCGGCATCTTCACGACATATTTCAAGATAACGTCGGTAATCATGCAGACCACAAAGCCTATCACCAATATCACCGCCAAGTGAAGATAAGCCTGCCACTGCAATGCCTCAAGGCCGAAGGGTTTGAACACCGCCAGGGCTATTACCACGAAGGTGGTGCTGACAATGCGCGTTGTGAGTGTTTCTTTCTGTCCTTTGTTCATTTCATTCAAAAGCCGTAGTGTGTTATTTTACGATGACTTTCTTCCCGTTGATGATGTAAATGCCTTTTTGCGAAGGCTGCCCGGTAAGTCTCATGCCGCTGAGGGTGACATAGGCTGCACTGTTTTCTTTTGGACAGGCAAAGGGATTTTCTGTTATCGTCGGTATGTCTTCAGCTGGTGCAAACAGTTTCAGCGTGGGCTGGTTGGTCTGTAAATCCTGCACCCATATCACCTCTTCGCGTCCGTTCTGCAAAGCCGTAGCCACATCGCCGTTGGCCATGCCTTCTGCTGTTGCCTGGATGCCGTAGGCGGAACCGGTAGTCCTGATATTTACATAATAGGTGTTGACGACGTTCACGCCTCCCGACCATGTCTGTCCGACGGGATTGAACAATGTATAATTCGTATAAGTGCCGTTTTCCAGGCAGTTCACCACCTTTGGACTTCCTCCGTGGCTCCATCCCCACAGGCCTGAGATATATGAGCTTGTGATCGACACGCCGTTCACCGTCCCGTTAAAGATGCAGTCCATAAGAGTTGTGTTCGAATCGAAACCATGCCCCACGATGCCGCCCACGTAGCTGGAGTGGGTGTTAATGGTGACGCTTACAATACAATTTTTGATGGTGTTGGTGCCGCTGGTGGTGCCCACCAGTCCGCCGGTGTGCTTGCTGTACGATGTGATGGTGCCAGTTACCCTCAGGTTCTTTATCGTGGCGTTAGAGATATAGTGGAAGGGTGCCACTCCTAAATCATTGGTCCCATCGGTGGTGATGGTGCTGGTAATGTCAACATTCAGTGTATGGCCGTTGCCGTCGAAGGTGCCTGAGAATGGGAATCCACTCTTGATGCCCGCCTGTTCGGTGGCGTTAACGTCAGCGGTGAGTTTTATGAACTGCCCGCTGAAGGTCTTTCCGTCGCTGATATTTGCCACAAATGACATCCAGTCCTCATCGCTGCCAATCAGATACGGCGATTCCACTGTGCCCTGGCCGTTCATGTTCATTTGCACAATCTTGAAGTTCACAACCTTCGTGCCGGCGTAGTCCCCTATGCCGGTGATAGTCACAGAGGCTATGCCTACGGTGGCGTTATTTTCGTAAGTCACCGTGTAGTCGGTGTCTTTTGTCAGAAGTTGTCCCAAGAAATTGACGATGGGTTCAGGTTTCACTTCTTCGCCCTCAAAATCATATTTCTCGGCAATTCCACTCACCGATGCGGGAATGTAACAGGTTTTTTCCATAATTTCAAACACCTTGTAAACCTCTCCTTTAGGTATGGACTCCGACAGTTGTGTGCCATATACGTTGCTGTTGTTCTTTGCCGGTGTCAGGTAAAAGTTATTACTGAAGGATTTCACTCCTGAGATGGCGATGGGGTTGAAGGTTGAACAGTTGGTGTAGTTGCCCATCTCTATGCAGTTGTAGATGCTGACGCCATTGCTGTGTGCCCATCCGTTGAACACGCCCACGGTGCTTCCTGAGCTGCGCCCGTTGATGGTTCCTGTGAAATAGCAGTCGCTGATGGTCGTTACAGAAGTGTAGCTGTGCCCCAGGAATGCCGCGCAATGTGAGTTTGTTGCTGTAATGGTGGCACTTATCGTCACATTGGAGATGGTGTTGGTGCCGTCGGCAACGCTTACTAATGCCGTGCAATGCTGGCCGCCCAATACGGAGCCGGTCACCGTGAGGTCCTTGATAGTGGCGTTTCTGATGCTGCTGAACAGTGCCACGTAGTTTGTGCTGCCCATGCCCACGTTGGCAGTGATGACATGGTGATTACCGTCGAAAATGCCGCTGAACAACTTGCTGGAGTTGAAATCGCCTGAAAAGTTGCCCACTATCTGCGACACCGTGATGTCGGAAGTCAGTCTTGCGTTTGTCGAAGGGTTGGTTTTCACCAGTTCAGTAAAATCCACCCAGTCCTGGTCGGAGTCGATGAGGTAGTAGCCGTCGTCGCTTGTTTCGAGTGCCCAGGCTCCCGTCTGGCCGGCAAGAAGCATGCAAAAAACTAAAAAAAGATGTTTTGTCTTGTTCATAATGTAGTAGATGATGAAATTGTGATTGTTTATATAAGTTTACTGTTTTCCAATCCACCGCGCCATGTCCTCGAGCACTTCGGGCGAAATGGTTTCCTCGATGGAGCTGTATTCCGTCGGCAGGCCCGTTGTGCAGTGCTGGAAGAGGTGGTTGAGGCCGGGATATTCTTTCACGAGATTCTTTTTCGATTTTGGCAGCAGTTGCCTGATGGCCGTAAGGTTCTGCGTGGAAATCACCTGGCAGTCGCGGTCGCCGTTGAGAGCGAACACCGGGCAGCGCGAGTTACGAATGTCGTCCGACGGGTCGTAGTTCATGTACCATGTCATCCACGGATTTTTTTGCGTTACCTGTTGTAGCCATAGCTGTGCCCGGGTGGTGGTGGCTGGCTGCCCCATCAGTTGCATGATGCGGTTCGTTTGTGCCGCCAGCAGCGTGTCGCCCTTCACGCCGGGTCCGGCCAGCGAGACAATGAAGTCAGCCTTCTTGCGTGCTGCCAACATGAAAGCGATGAGGCCCCCTTCGCTGTGTCCGATACAGCCTATTTTCCTGAAAGCCTTACGGTTGCGCAAGTATTCGAGACCAGCCTGGGCATCGTGCATGAAGTCCTCAGAGGTGGCATTCTTCACGTCGCCACCCTTGGACTGGCCGGTGGCGCGGTCGTCGTAGCGCAGTGTGGCAATGCCGTGGCGTGCCAGGTAGTCGGCAATAACGAGGAAGGGCGCGTGCCCCATCAGTTCCTCGTCGCGGTTCTGCTGTCCGCTGCCCGTCACCAGTATCACCACCACGGGTTTCCGTTTCGCCTTGGCATCGTAGCCCACGGGCCATGTAATCGTTCCTGCCAGCGTTGCATCGTCTTTCTCGTTTCTGAACGTCACCTCCTCGGTTTCGTAGGGGTAGGGCGGTTGTGGCCGTTGCGGATGCTTCACCTCAGCCACTCCTTTTTCCATCACGATGGGTATGGACATGCCGTTCTGCATGAATGTGCCGTCGAGTTTCCCCTCTTTCAGTCGTGCGCGGAAGGTCATGCCGATGGTCTCTACCTTCAGTGCCACCGAGTCGTCGGACAAAAATTCCTTGTAGGCCGCGATGTCTTTCTGCCCTTGGTCGGGGCTTTCGAAGGTTGCGGTTACATAGCCTTCGTGTTGTTCCAGATGGAGCACCAGCCTGAGCGAGACGACCCCGAGGTCGAGTTTTCCCGACCATGAGCCCACCAGTGCCGAGGTGGGCTGCACCTGTGCTTGCGCCGTCATGGCTGCCAGGATTAGCAGTAGTGTGATAATGGATTTCTTGTTCATTCTCTGTTCCTTTTGTTATTTTGTGGCAAAGATACATATTTTTTCGAAAACATAGTGCGCTCCAGGTGGAAAAATTCAAACCCGCCGGTGGCATTTCGCGCTGAGGCTCCCTTGTCCTGTAACTCCTGAACTCCTGTAACTCCAAGAAGTTGAGCGAAAGCGAAACTTGATTCATTTATCATTTAGCGCAGCGCAGTGTCAAGATTTTTCATGTTTTTTTGGTTGTCCCAAGAGGCTTGGCCGCAAATTTCGGGGAGAAATCTTCAAGTTTTCTCCTCTCGATCTTCAAGATCTCTCCCCGAAATTTGCGGTCAAACTTAGACCGATTTACAAATGATTGAAATTCAACGACTTACAAAATCGGCAAAAAAATCGCCCGCTTTGTCAATTTTTTTTACCAGTTTTTAGCCATGCCACTATCCGTCGGAAAATATAAAAATTGTGTGTTTTTTGAGCAAGTGAAAGTGAAACAAGTTTTCCATTATGACGTTTCAGAAGCCCCGGACTTTGCCACCGGCCCCCGATGCCATTCATCCCAAACCGTGCAGAAAACACCGGAAAGGGGCGGGAAGAACGGCCGTTCGTCACAAAACGGAGCAGAATATCCCAAAAACCGGTCTGGGGGTGTAGTTTTTCATACCTTTGCAACGTCAAACGAGCAAATTGCGTCAAACAGATAAAACAAAAGAACAATGAAAAAGATGAACTTTAGACTGGCAGCGCTCGTTGCTGCATTGATGATGACGATGACATCCTTTGCCAAGATGCACGACTTGGGAGGACGGGTGATAAGCCAAAAGGGTGAGCCGCTGGGCTTCGTGAATGTGGTGCTGCTGTCGTTGCCCGACTCGGCCTTTGTGCAGGGTGCCATGACCGACGCTGAGGGCTTTTACAAAATCGTGACCGACAAGAACGACGGCCTGCTGAAGGTGACGAGCGTGGGCTACAAGACATTTTTTGTGAAAGCCGCCGACGGCCTAACCATCACCCTTGAGGAAGACACGCAGGTGCTTGGCGAGGTGGTGGTGAAGAGCTCGTTGCCCAAGACCCATGTGAAGGGCGACGCCATGCGCACCACCGTGGCGGGAACCATTCTCGAGAAGGCCGGCACGGTGAGCGACGCCCTGTCGAAGATTCCTTCGCTCGAAGCCGAGCGCGACGGAGGCGTGAAGGTGCTGGGGCGCGGCGATGCCGAGGTGTATGTCAACGGCCGGCGGGTGCAGGACATGAAGGAGCTCTCGCGCCTGCGCTCCGACCAGATACAGCATGTGGAGGTGGTGCAGAACCCCGGCGCACGCTATTCGGCATCCACGAAGGCCGTGGTGCGCATCACGCTGAAAAAGGCACAGGGTGAAGGTCTGAGTTTCCAGAATAGTACGCAGTTCATGTACCAGTACGGCGGTTCGCTGAACGACAATTTCACGGCCAATTACCGTACGGGCGGG
>JAEEGL016309806.1_pt1 | contig 49470 bp, 47 predicted proteins | sample 9134231 | NCBI WGS metagenome assembly JAEEGL01 (sample SAMN16246548, study PRJNA631951) | gut metagenome | biome: gut microbiome; feature: rumen; material: fiber-attached | host: Bos | place: Iran: Karaj | collected 2018-10 | reverse complement strand
CCGAAATGCGGATTAATGAAGGGAGCGCATGAGACCCAAAATTCGTGCTATCATCCGGTTCGCCTTTTGCGGCCGTACAAATGAGCAATTCACGGCCGCTTCTCACCTTCTTCTCTTTGGCGAAGCCGGATGAATAGCTAAGAATTTTGTTTGACCGAAATGCGGATTAATGAAGGGAGCGCATGAGACCCAAAATTCGTGCTATCATCCGGTTCGCCTTTTGCGGCCGTACAAATGAGCAATTCGCGGCCGCTTCGCCTCTTAACTCTTAACTCTGAACTCTTAACCGTGCTATCATCCGGTTCGCCCATTTGCAACTTGCCATTTCCCGCTGCTCCGCGCTTATATAATTTCAAGTTCTCTTAGCAATTTGTTGCGCTTTTCCGCCCGCTTCAGATCATCCTTAAGCTGCGCGCCGCTGCGCTTCGCCTTAAACCCCTGCCTCGCATACCTTCCGCTCTGATAGATCCAGCAAAACGGCTTCAGCCACTTGTGCTTCTTATATGCCTTCCAGTTGCTCTCGCCAGCGCTTTGCAATCTGCGGAACAGGCCCTCGCGCCTGATAGACGCCGTAACATTCTCGATCTTATTGCCCTCGCCGTTCCTGCGCCCGAAATTGCCCGAAACCAGCAGATTTTCGATCAGATCATCGCAGAGCCGGTCATCCGCATCATCGCACCAGGAAATATTGTCCGCTGGAAGACCCATATATTTCAGGCACATTTTTGTCACGACTTTGGCAAGCTTCACGAGCCTCGCCTCTTCGGCGGCGCTTCTGAATTCCGTCTCCCAGAAGCTGTCGTTAAGTTCGCTAGAGACGTACATCATCCAGTCGATCACCTGCCTGAGTCCCAGGCCGCTCTTAAGATGATTTTTCATATGATCGAGGAGCACGATGCCGTTGCCCAGCGGAGGAAGCATTGAAAACTCAGTGCCGTCTACCGCCACATTGCGCGCGTTCTCTATGCCGTCTGTCACAAAACGTTCTACGTCCCTGTCTTCGTGGCTGAAATGATGGTGTAGTTCAAAATGCACACCAAAGCGGTCAAAAGCGATATGTCGCGTGTAATCAGGTTCTTCGCTCGTAAGCCTGTACCCGGCTTCCAGCAAGATCTCGCGCGTCTTCTCGAACAGCTCCTGCGGGACAATAAAATCGATATCCCCCATCGCTCTTTTTGAAGGATCGCGGTAATTTATGGCCGCGGCCAATCCTTTCAGCACCGCAAACGGGATCTCTTTTTCACGCATCAGCGCCGTCAATTCCGCCTGCGCATGCATATACCGTATGTAATTCACGAGCTGCCTGTTCTCGGCCTCTTTCCACCGCGCACGGACCTCTTCGGGCAACGCATTTTTAAGTTCCGGAAGCTCGTCGAAGCACGTCCATGCCATACAAAGCACGCTCTGGAAAAACGTTTCTTTGTACAGTTTATCCCAGTCAAGGCCGTCAGGGACAATCGCAGTGTTCTCCTGAGTCTCCGGCGTCTCCTGCGTTTTCCGAGACTCATGAGTTTCCTGCGTCTCCTGAGTCTCGCCTGCGGAAGCGGCGTCAATCGCTTCAGGAAATTGTGATCTTTTTATTAATTCCAGCAAAAATGCCTGTTCGGTCGTCATAGGCGGAACCTCGTTTAATTATTAGTTCTTTTGAAATTGAAATATGACGCGCCGTTCATATTCCAGCTTATTTTACCAGATACGGCGCAACTCCGCAACGGTCACGTCGGCACAGCTCATCGTCTCACGGAGTTGACCGATGCTGCTCGAGCCGGCGATCGCAAAAGACGGAAAAGGCTGGTCGATCACGAATGAGAGCGAAGCGGCACAGGCATTGACGCCGGCAGCCGCGATTTTTTCATACATTGCCCTGTTTTCGGCACAGTCGAACAGCTTTCGCGTTAATTCCGGCAGCGGCTCTCCTTTTTCAAGTTTCATGAAATAGCCCTTCGCCTGGGACGAATACGCGACGCACATCATTTTGGTTTTCTTGTGATATTCGTAAAGCCGGCTGTCCATCTCCACGAGCGTATCGTCAATCACTGCGCATTGACGCGCCAGACTGAACTGCGGCTGATCCGCCGAAAGGCCCGTAAGACCGTGCATTTGCGCATATTCCTGCGCCTCAGCTATTCTGTCCGCGGACCAGTTGGAAACGCCTATATGGCCGGTATAACCGCTCTGAATAAAGAGATTAAGCGTCTCCATTATATCGCCCACGGGCCGCGACGGATCGTCCCGGTGAAGATAGTACATATCCACGTGATCGGTCCGGAGCGCCTCGAGACTTTTGCATATATCGTATTCGAGATTTTGGCGGTCAAGCCTGCCTGTATGCATTGACGACGGCTCCGGGTGGCCTCCCTTGGTCCCCAAAAACACCTTCTCACGGTTATTGCCCGCGACGAGCCACCTGCCCAGCGCCGCCTCGCAATCACCAAAGCCGTATATACGCGCGGTGTCAATAAAATTGCCACCCAGCTCTATATACGTGTCAAGAAACTCAGCCGCCCTCGCCACGTCTGCAGTACTGAGCCTGTCACCGCCAAAAACTACCGCGGACAATTTCCGCCCTAACACCTCAATGTATTTCACAAAACACACCCATAACCTTTGTCTCTTAACTCTGAACTCTTAACTCTGAACTCTGAACTTATAACTCTTCGTGCTATCATTCGCTTCACGCTCTAAAGCTCATACCCCTTGCTCCTCAGCTCATTTTTCGCCGTGCCCTTATCATCGACGGGCGGATGGCCGAAGCGCGACACGTACATACGGTAAAAAGACGAATAATCCTTAAACCCGCACGCAGCCGCAGCCGCAGCGACGTTGTCACCCGCCATGATCTGCTCACGCACAGCGAGCAAACGCTTGGCACAAATGTACTGCCAGACCGACGTACCCGTTGCCCGCTTGAAGATCCGGTTGAGCTGGGACGCGCTTAAGTAAAAACGCCTGCACAGATACTCGAGCGAAAGATCGGACGAGAGGTGTTCGTTAACGAAATCGATCAGCGTCGAGGTGATACCCATATCGCGCGACCTCTCCCCGCCGTCCTTTGGATCGTCCGGCGACCCTTCGAGGATCGATACGGAATTTGACGTGAATTGCATATAAATTTCACCCAGCGCAGAAACGAGCGCGGAGATCAGCATTACCCTCTGCTCTTCAGGTTCCGCATTAGCGCGAAGAAACGGAAACAGCTCCTTAAACTTCGGTGAACGGTATCTATTGCCCCTGCCGAGCGGACGGCCGGAGTACGGTTTTAAAAGGATCGCGGAAGGGTCAATTGTCCTCAGCAGATCGGGCGAAAAGTGTATAGCGACGCGCTCGTACGGCTCGCCCGGGGCGACAACGAGTTTATGTGCTTCGGCTTTTCGCATTATCATCACGTCGTACGGCCGAAGCTCGTACCCGGTTCCTTCAACTAAAAACCCGGCGCTGCCGCTCAAAAACACGTACAGCTCGTGCCACTCGTGCGTATGCATATAAAAATCAGTCGGTTCAGGCGCTTCGTCGATGCTGTGATGACAATAAAGCCCGCTGCCTTTATATTCAAACAACCGTTCCATCGCCACTGTCTCCTCTCGCTCATCCGCCGGTCAGAGCCCGGTTTAGTCTACATTTTACCACGACGTGCGCAGAATTACAATAAATTCTGGCAATATTAACAATTTATCTGCGTTTACGTTCCAATATAATAGCATCGGAAACGACAGCGACATCGATTTGATAAGGAAAGGAACGATCCAATATGGAAAAGTCAGGAACAATGAACATACGCCAAAACGCGCGGTACGATATTGTCACCGTATCGAGTATGGGAGTCAGATTGACCCCTGTAAACCGGCAGCCAGTTGAAGCCGGAGGTCCGTTCGAACTGCAGTCAACGTCCGCCGAAACTAACGTGCTGAACGTCAGCGCCTCGCTCGGACTAAATACTATTGTCCTTACGCGTTTTGTGGAAGGCAGCGCGATCGCGTCGTATATAAAAGCAGAGCTCAGGAAGCGCAATATTAATTACACCGGTCCGGAGATACCTCAGGGAGGCCCGTGGGGCTACAGGCACCAGTTTAATATAGCAGATTCGGGATTCGGCGCAAGGGGCCCGGTAGTGCAGAACGACCGCGCCGGAGAGATCGGACGTACGATCGACGCAAAAGACTACGATCTGAAACAGATATTTGAGATCGACGGGGCAAAGATCCTGCATCTTTCGGGTCTGATCGCGGCAATGAGTGAAAGCACGACCAGGGCGTGCCTGGAAGTCGCAAGATGTGCAAAAGCAAACGGCACACTTATATCGTTTGACCTCAACTACCGCGCAAGCTTCTGGAAGGGCCGCGAAACCGAGCTCAGACGCGATTTTCGCGAGATCGCGGGGCTCGCGGATATCCTGATCGGGAACGAAGAGGATTTCCAGCTCGCGCTCGGGATAGAAGGTCCGGAGGCGGGAGGCCGCGATATAGGCAGTAAGATCGACAGTTTCAAAGAAATGATCAGCCGCGTCAAAGCGGAATTTCCGGGCGCGTCAATATTCGCCGCGACGCTCCGGCAGGTGCTCTCGGCAAATACTCACCTTTGGGGCGGGATCGTCAATTGCGGCGCCGACTGGTTCGTAGAAGCTCCGCGCGAGATACAGGTGCTCGACAGGATAGGCGGCGGGGACGGCTTCGTTGGCGGCCTGCTCTACGCACTTTTAAGAGGGTACGGGCCAGAAACGGCTTTAAAGTACGGCTGGGCTTCAGGAGCGCTTGCGGTGACGGTGCTCACAGACTACGCCTCCCCCGTTTCAGAGGAGCAGCTTATGAACATTTACGGCGGCAACGCCCGCGTTAAGCGCTGACGCCTTTTCCGGCACTCAGATCCGGCTATAACGAGAAAAAGAAAGGACGATAATCGTAATGTCAGAAAGAAAAGCAGACATTGGCCTCATCGGCCTGGCGGTAATGGGCGAAAACCTCGTCATGAACATCGAATCGAAAGGCTTCACCGCCGCGGTGTACAATAGAACAGTAGAAAAAGTTGACCGCTTCACAGAAGGGCGCGCGAAGGGTAAAAACATCATTGGCTGCCACTCGCTCGAAGAACTGATCGGCGCACTCAAAACGCCGCGCAAAGTATTCATGATGATCCGCGCCGGACAGGCCGTTGACGACATGATAGAGCAGCTTATTCCCCTCCTGTCCCCCGGCGACGTCATAATCGACGGCGGGAATTCTCACTTCCCCGATACGGACCGCAGGACGAAATACGTCGAAAGCAAGGGGCTTCTGTATATAGGCACAGGCGTTTCCGGCGGCGAGGAAGGCGCGCTTAAAGGGCCGAGCATGATGCCCGGCGGAAGTCCCGCGGCTTGGCCTTTGGTAAAACCGATCTTCCAGTCGATCTGCGCAAAAGCGCCGGACGGTTCTCCCTGCTGCGACTGGGTCGGTGAAGGCGGCGCGGGGCACTTCGTTAAGATGGTGCATAACGGCATAGAGTACGGCGATATGCAGCTTATTTGCGAAGTTTACCAGCTGATGCGCGACGGTCTTGGCATGGACAATGAAGAGATGCAAGAGGTGTTCGCGGCCTGGAACAAGACCGAGCTTGAGAGCTACCTCATAGAGATCACGCGCGATATATTAGGGCATAAAGAGGCAGACGGACGATACACTGTTGACATCATTCTCGATGCCGCCGGTCAGAAAGGCACCGGAAAATGGACTTGCGTATCGGCGCTTGACAGCGGCGTACCGCTCACACTCATAAGCGAAGCCGTATTTGCCCGATGCCTGTCGTCGATCAAATCCGAGCGCGTATCCGCTTCAGCCCTTTATCCGCACGTACGCGTCCCGTTCGAAGGCAGCAAAGATGAAATGATCGAAGTGCTGCGAAAAGCATTGTACGCGAGCAAGATCGTATCGTACGCCCAGGGCTACGCATTGATGCGCGCTGCCGCTTCCGAATATGGCTGGAACCTCAATTACGGCGGTATCGCGCTTATGTGGCGCGGAGGCTGCATAATACGCAGCGTGTTCCTCGGAAAGATAAAAGAGGCGTTCGAACGCGATCCGGCACTTACGAACCTGCTCTGCGACGGATATTTCGCGTCCGTCATAAGAGAACTGCTCCCTTCGTGGCGAAAAGCCGCTTCCTGGGCGGTCCTAAGCGGCATCCCGGCGCCGGCGATCACCGCGGCGCTGTCGTATTTCGACGGATACACGACGGACAGGCTCCCGGCAAATCTGCTTCAGGCGCAGCGCGACTACTTCGGCGCTCACACTTACGAACGCGTTGACGTGCCGCGCGGTCAATTCTTCCACACCGACTGGACAGGCCACGGCGGCAATACCGCTTCGACGGGCTATACAGTCTGAACTTATTTCTGAACTTCAGCGAATCAGAGCGAATTAAAGTGAATCAAAGTGAATTAAAGTGAATTAAAGCGAATTACAGGAGGACAACAACATGAAAAATCCTATCGATACCGACCTTACCGGAAAAATTGCCGTCGTCACAGGCGCGGGCGGAGTGCTCTGCTCCGTATTCTCTAAAGCATTGGCCGCGGCCGGAGCAAAAGTGGCGCTGCTTGACCTTAACCTGGAAGCGGCGGAAAAAGTTGCCGCGGAAATTACCGCGGAAGGCGGAGCGGCGAAAGCGTATAAGGTCAACGTTCTTGACAAAGATTCTCTTACCGCCTGCCGCGAGCGCGTGCGTGCCGAGCTTGGCAAATGCGACATCCTGATCAACGGTGCAGGCGGCAATAATCCGCGGGCAACGACGGATAAAGAATATTATGAGCAGGGCGATATCGACGCGCAGACCAAGAGCTTTTTCGACCTCAAGCCCGATGACGTAGGTTTCGTTTTCGACCTGAATTTCCTCGGCGCGCTGCTTCCCACGCAGGTGTTTGCTCCGGATATGCTCGGCCGCAAAGGCTGTTCGATCCTGAATATCTCGTCAATGAACGCCTTCACTCCCCTCACGAAGATCCCCGCGTATTCCGGCGCAAAAGCGGCCGTTTCGAACTTCACGCAGTGGCTGGCGGTGCATTTCGTTAAAGAAGGTATCCGTGTCAACGCGATCGCCCCGGGCTTCCTTTCAACCAACCAGAACAGGACGCTTCTGTGGAACGCCGACGGGACTCCGACAGCGCGTACGGGTAAGATCTTAGCCGCGACTCCTATGGGCCGTTTCGGTGAGCCGGAGGAGCTTGTGGGCGCAGTACTTTTCCTGCTCGACGAGAAGGCCGCTTCGTTCATCACCGGCGTCGTGATTCCGATCGACGGCGGTTTTTCGGCGTACAGCGGCGTTTAAAACAGGATTTGCGGAGAACAGTATGAAAGATATTTATAAAATTGCCCGCCGCGCATCCGGGCTTACGCCGGACGAGATCACAGCAGCGCTCATGCGTTCGCTGGAGGGACGGAAACTAAAAAAGGTGCTGATATTGCCCCCGGATTTCACGCGCTACCACTCGAATGCCGGGTTCATCACCTGCGTTTACTATAAAGCGCTCATATCCGCGGGAGTGGATGTCGACGTCATGCCGGCGCTCGGTACGCACGTGCCCGTTTCACGCCTTCAGGCCGAAAAAATGTTCCCCGAAATACCGTACGAAGCCCTCATTCCCCATAACTGGCGCACCGACGTGGTGAAATTGGGCAGGATCCCTGCGGATTTTCTCGAAGATATTACGGATGGGCTGTGGCACGAAGAAATCGACGCCGAAGTGAACCGCAGAGTGATGGATGAAAGCTACGATCTTATCATTTCACCCGGTCAGGTCGTTCCTCACGAGGTTATCGGTATGTCAAACCACGCCAAAAACCTGTTCGTAGGCGTCGGCGGCAGCGATATGATCAATAAAAGCCACATGGTCGGAGCGGTGTACGGCATGGAGCGGATGATGGGCAGGGACAATACCCCAGTCCGCCGCATTTTTGACTACGGCATGGAGCATTTTCTTAACTCGCGCCCGATCATGTTCGTGCTCACCGTCACGACGGCTCCGGGCGGCAATATCCGCACACACGGTCTCTTTATAGGCGAAGGTCGCGAATGCCTCACCGAAGCGGTAAAACTGGCGCAAAAGAAGAATATCGACTTTGTTGACCGCGGCATAAAAAAATGCGTCGTTTACCTCGATCCGTCCGAATTTCAGAGCACCTGGCTGGGCAACAAAGCCATCTACCGCACGCGTATGGCTATTGCCGACGGAGGCGAACTGATCATCCTCGCTCCCGGCGTCAATAAGTTCGGCGAGGATCCTGTTTGTGATGCGCTTATTCGCAAGTACGGCTATAACGGCCGCCTGCACACGCTTGAGGAATTCCGCAAGCCTGAAAACGCCGATCTTCGTGACAATATGGGCGCCGCTGCTCACCTTATCCACGGCTCTTCCGACGGCCGTTTTTCCATCACTTACGCCGTAAAGAACATTTCCCGCGCCGAGATCGAGGGCGTGGGCTTCAAAAGCGCCTCCTACGACGCTTTATCGCGCCTCTACGACCCTTTTACCCTCAAGCCTGGATGCAATGCCCTCCCGGTGCCCGATCGCTCTACAGGCCTTCCTACGGGCCTCTGCGAGGACGTCTATTTTATTCCCAATCCGGCCCTCGGCCTCTGGATCGACAGGACAAGGTTCAGCGAGGACGGTTAGAAGGCGGATGGGTATTGAGCTGTATCGGGGTGTATCGGGCCGCGGGCAAACAGCGGGCTGTATCGGGCCGCGGGCAAACAGCGGGCTGTATCGGGCCGCGGGCAAAGATGGCACACGAATTGCTAAAATCGCGGTTTGTGTGCCAGACGGCGGCGTCTTTTAGTCTGGCAGTGAACAAATTTTGGCACACAAATCGTCTGAAACACTTTTTGTGTGCCACTCTGCGTTTAAAATGAAAAATGCGTGGCACACAAATCCCCGAAATCAATAATCGTGTGCCACACCTCCTCTTGCTCTGCAGGAAAATGAAAATGCGTGGCACACAAATCCACGGAATCGAAGACCGTGTGCCACTTTGCAAAAAGGGCGCCGCTCCTTGGCGGCGTCACATGAGCAAAGAAATGGGACAAATCTTCTCAAACACGGAGTTTTGTCCCATTTGCAAAAAAGGCGCCGCTTCAGGGCGCCGTCAAATGAGCGAGAAAATGGGACAAATCTGTTCAAACTCGGAGTTTTGTCCCATTTCAACAAAGGGCGCCGCTTCAGGGCGGCGTCAAATGAGCGAGAAAATGGGACAAATCTTTTCAAACACGGAGATTTGTCCCATTTCAACTAAGGGTGCCGCATCAGGGCGGCGTAATATTAGCACCTATGCAGGATCAATAAGCACGTTTCTTCGCGAAAACCACGGCAGCACCAAGCGCGAGCACGGCGAGGACGGCGATCATTGTGACCGAAACATCGCCGGTTTGAGGCTGGGGCTCAGGTTCGGCAGTCACAGGCTGCTCGGGAGCCTTAAGAGAAACGTTAGCAGGATTGGCAACGAAATAATTGTCCATCGTCTCTCCGATCACTGCAAGGTTAAACGCTTCGCCGGAGAAAGCGAATTTAGATGAATCAGGCGTCCTGATATCGGGAAGAGGAAGCACGAGATAAGGTGACTTACCGTTGTCGTCAACATAATCGGCGTTGGTGACGGTGAATCTCACAACGTACGTACCGGCCGGGAAGGCTTCGTCAAACTCCATCTTGAAAACAGGGTTATTATCGGCAACGGACGTTACAGTCGTGCTCTTTAAAGGCGACTGCGAGAAAGTTGTTTCCGCATCAGTCTTATATTCGAACAGCTCGGCAGTCCAGGTAGCCTCGGGACCGGTCGGATTCTCGCCCTGAGCTCTGGAAGCCCAGTAGATACCAAGCGCGATGCCTTTAAGACCTCCCGCGGTCGTGAAAGCGACGCTTGCGGTATTATCGGCGCCCTTGACCCACGTACCGATCGCAGCGCCTTCGCCGATCTGCAAGGTAGAATACGTTACGACAGGAGTTACAGGTTGCTGGGAATCGCCTTTCGAGGCGTATTTTGCGGAGATCCGGGGATAGAAGCCGACGGATTCGCCGCCCGCAAAAGCCTCGGTAATATAATTGGAGAAATTGGCCCCGTAGAATCCGACCGAACCGGTGTTCGTAGCAGTAAAGAGGGCGAGCACTTCACCTGCGGGAACTCTGTTATTAAGAGCAAAAACGGCATCTGTGTTGTCAACGTCGCCAACTACTTCGGCGCCGGCAAGTACGTTTCCTGCGACGGTCGTGTCATAATCAGTGTTCCAGGCGTAAAGTTCGACCTTCATGTCATTGTTCTCTTTTTCGGTCCAGGTAGGAGAACGAAGAGCGGTGATGGAAACAAGTTCCTTGCCCGCGGGAACGGTAAATCTCACGCCGATCGGAGCGTCGTTGACCTTTCTTGCACCGGCGTCCTGGTTATCTGCGAAAATGATCTCTTCGATTTCTTCAAGTTCTTCGGTGCCGGGAAGTCTTGCAAAATATTTGTCGAGAGACGAATCTTTCACAAAATTCACAGAAAATCCAAACGTGATGCTGCTGAATCCGATGCGTACTTCAGAATAAGTGCAGTTCGTTTCCGGAAGGACAAAGTAGCGGGTAAGCCCGTCGTCTTCACTTACAACGCTGAAACTTATTGCATAGCTTCCCTTTTCATAATTTTTACCGAGGTCAAACTCCAGCGGCGCGTTCTGATCTTTATCCGTAGTAAATTGTTTCGAATAAAGTGCGGTACCTGCGATCGACGTGGCATAATCGGTATCAAATTTGAAAACGTCAAAGCGAACGGTTATGTCGCCCCTGCCGCTGTTGGCCGGGTTGCTGGACCAGTACCTTGGAATCGAGATCTTGTTGAACGCTGACGCCGCATTAAAGTATGCGCCCTGGTTAGGAACGCGATCCGAGCTCGGCCCGATCCTTTCGGCAGGAACGGACAATGCGGCGGAATAGGTGTTTACTTCAACGTAATCTTCTTCGGCGTTTACCGCTACAGTGCCTGCGCAGAGCGACAGCAGCAACATCATGCTGAGCAGTACGGCAATGATTTTTTTCATGATAAATCCTCCTTGATTCTATGAATTTTCTTTCTTTTCTGCAGCTTTTTTATCTGCATTGTCCTTCTTCTTTTTCACGATCGCTGCGGCAGCCACGGCGCCTGCTCCGACTGCGGCAGCACCTGCGATAGCGCCGATCTGGAGCGCCAGCTTCGACGGTCCGTTTTCCGGTTCGCCGGTCGCGACAGCTCCGGTAGTGTCGTAGCAGAACTTGAACCTGCCGCCGGGGGCAACGTCTCCGGACACGTAAAAGTCCATAATGTCTCCGGAGAATTTGCTGTACTCGGTGCGGCCCGAACCGGCATCCACGCCGTTGTCGTCAACGTCATGTACGTTGTCCGTCCACGCAAAATTCACGGTAAATTCGTCATTACCGATCCCCAGATCTGCCTTGCGGATCTTCACTGTCATGAACCGCCCGTCGACTTCGTACTCACAGTCGGCAACTTTTTCGGACGCGTATCCGTCCCCCGTGAACTTCTCCAGCACGACCTTATCGGCGGAAGCAGGAGTCTTATTCACGACGTAATTGAACGTGTTCCAGCCATTATCCCCGGGCACACAGTCGATAAGCAGATTCATCCAGAGCTTATCCGTATAAGGCGTGATATTGTCGTTACATTCCACGTGGAAGTACAGGAACTCATCGTCGCGCGAAATCTTAGCGCCTATTATGTCGTTGCGGCCGGAGCGGTCAACGTAATTTACGTTCCCGAATCCGAGCGCGTCGCGGTCACCGGTATTGCCGATGTACGCCGCATAATAAGGCTGGACGCTTTCCCACTGCGCCTCTCCCCCGCCGAGTACGATCGTTTTCGCTTCGCCCGGCTTCGGTATCGGATGCGCGCCCTTGTAGCGGCGTACGAAATTCACAAGCTGGTAATAATAATTGTCCTTAAGAGCACCGCGTGAAGGCTCAAGATCGCGGCTGAACGCGTCGTTGAACTCGTCCGGGAACGCATTTTTAACGCCCTGCCATTCCTGCACGCGCCCCACGTTCCACTCGTTCCAGCCGGTGATGAATATGACGCGCGGGTCAACTTTCAGCGCATATTCGAACTGTTCTTCAAAATTGTACCCCCAGAGTGCTCCGTCCGGATCGTCAATATGCGCAAGATCAGACGTGTACGCACGTCCGGCACAGTTCTCGCCGTTCATTGCCGTCATCTTATTCGTCACGTAGTTGTGGTTCTGGGCAACGCCTACGGTGATCTGCTCGGGCTTTTTCTTTTTCTCATCCTCCGCGTTCTTGTAGTAGATTGCCTGCGGATACATCGACAGCCAGCCCCATGCGCCGTATTCCATCTTATCCGGACCGCAAATATAATAAGGCAGATTTTTCCGGATAGTGAAGAAATCAAGCATATTGCTTTCGACGTCGCCGGTCCGGTCGATTCCCCATACCTGCGCCATCAGCATCGGCTTTCCGTCCCAGTAGAACCAGAGCGGCTGGTACGCGTTTTTGGTGTAGATGTTATTGAACAGCGAGCGCATCTGGATGTATGCATTCGTCGTGCCGTTAAACGGCAGCATATATGAGACTTTAGGCGTCTTAACGCCGTCGTTCATTGCCTTCGTCCACGCCTCGTAGACCGCCAGATATTGTTCGCGGTACGTGCGTATGCTGTTGGTATTGTCAGTGAAGATCGTATCTACGCCCGCGTTCGCCAGAAGCTCGCCCTGGCGCCGGATCACCCACTGGTCGTTGGAGAGATAGTAGCCGTATACAGGCTCGTTCCAGAAGTATCTCGCACTCGGGTTCCAGACCGGGTGATTGTAATTGTAAAGTGCCTCCGGATGTTCCTCGATCGCCTTCTGGGCATTGGCCGCGGGAGAACCTCCGCTGATATTCCAGGTCCAGTAGAACATTGCCACCGTTTTATCTTCGCGGATGGGTCCGACGTCTTTATACGTGAGCGATTCGCGCCCGAGTGCGTCGGTGAACACCCACGTATCGGGCAGCACTTCGTGCGTATATATAAGGCTGTCTTCGGGTATAGCGTATTCTTCGGGCGGCGTGTATCGCGTTGTGTACGCCTGCGGCACGCATCTTTTAAACGGCTTTTCCGGCTTCGCTCCGGCGAACATCACCTGCAGCTTGAGGTTAAGTTTGTTTTCCATGCCGTTTTCGTAACAAATTCCGTACGTGGGATCGTATTCCTTCCAATCAATGCATTTGCAGCCGACCTGCCCCGCCGTTTCATGGACCAGGAAAAGGTACTCCCCCGAGCTTTGCGGATCGTCCGGGAACGTGATCTGGCACGTGGCTCCGTTTTTAACCGTGTCGTAATATTTGGTGGCAACGGGTTCTGCTGCGACGGTCGTTTCAAAATCCCTGTTCCAGCGGTACAAGGACAATCTCGCGCTGCATTGTGCCAGGCCGATCGTTCGCATTTCGTACGAAAAACCTATGATCGGTTCAGTCACGTTAAGGCGCATTCCAAGAGATCCTGTTCCCGGGTCAACGCCGTCGAGCCACGTCTCGGGAGCGCTTGTGTTGTACGCCGCCACTGCTGCTCTGGCATACACGTTTGACGCAGTTCCGGAAAGCGACGCGAGCGCGAGCGGCAGTCCCACCAGGCTCATGATCAATATGTGCTTTTTGCGTCGAAAAAATCCGTTCATATCTTTCTCCTGCTTATTTTTTCTTTTTAAGAATCAGTGCTGCGGCTATTCCAGCGATGACCAGCACGCCTGCGATGATACCGATCACCGCGCCCGTCGGAAGTCCTTTTCCGCCGGACTGCGACGCCTTCTGAGTAGGCTTCGGAGCTGAAGTCGGAGCGGCGGTGGCATTTTCCGTAGGAGCCTCGGTCGGTTTTTCAGTCGGAACCTCTGTAGGAGCGGCGGTCGGAACCTCTGTAGCCTCCGGTCCGTTCTTATAATTCACAGTCCAGATCGCACGCTCGCCGTTGGCCAGACGCACGTACGCTGTAACGGTGTGATCGCCTTCAGCAATCGGAACCATGATCTCATACCTTGCCGCATAAGCGTCCGTCCCGACGTTCTCTTTCGCAGCGTTCTTTACATCGTCCTCTGCTGCCTTCGCAAACTCGCCGTAAACGATATTGCCGCCGTCAACCTTATACCCGAATACGGGCGTTGAAATGTTACTGGCGTACCAGCCCCAGATCCTGAGTTCTTTACCGGTAAGATCGGTAAGATCGATCTCGGAGACCTCGTCGTTGCCCCCGGCCTTCGCCTTATCCGCGCCGTCAACGGTCAGCTGATCTCTCGATACGAATTCTTTAACTTCGCTGTTTTCGAGCAGCGTCATTCTTGCAATCGGTGAGAAATCGGTATCCCAGCCGTCGCGGAAGAACTGTACGCCTTCTGTAAGTGTTCCGCCTCCGTAAAAGCCGAAGCGCATTTCACCTATCGAATAGAACACCGCCAGGTATTCGCCTGCGGGCAATTGATTTTCAAACATGAATATGGCGTTATCGCCGTCGGTATGATCGTGTACCTCGCCGAACGCGAGCTCCTTTTCGGCAATTGTTTTGTCGTAGTCTCCCTTCCAGGCGTATATATCCGCCCTGGCGTCGCTGCCGCCATCTCTATTGCCCCACGTCGGACAGCTGGGGATTGTTATAGAATAAAGTTTCATTCCTTCCGGAACGGTAAACTTCATACTGATCTCCGTCTCGCCGAGCTCTACCGGGTTATTGTCCCTCGCGCCCGTCGTGAGCTCCACTTCTTTGAGGTCAAGCAGCCCCTCGATCTCAAATTTTTTGAAGTATTCGCCTTCCGATTTAACGAAGTAGATAGTGAAGTTGAAAACGAAATCCGTGTACATTACCTGCGTCGTAGCGTACTTCGCAGCAGCAGACGGCGGAACGAAATACGTATCGCCTCCTGACGTAAGCGTAAGCCTGAGCGAATATGCTCCTGCGGGCAACACCTTTCCGAAGTCGAACGTGAGGTTGTTGAAGTTTCCGGAAGTCGTCGCTTCCGGTGTCTCGCTCGAATCCGACGTGAAAGTCCTCGTGTACACCGGCTCGCCTTTCACGGATTCCTCATAACTGTCCTTGAAGTTGAACAGTTCCATAATGACTTCGGTCGTCTCGCCGTTTGCGGGATTCGAGCCCCACGCCTGCGGGAATACGATCTTTGTGAACCCCGACGTCACGTTAAACGAAGCGCCGATGGTGACAAGCTCCCACCTGAGCCTCGTACCTACTGTACTGCCGGTGGCAATCTCCACCGCTTCGAGCTCGGGCTCGCTGTTTTCAGCACTGGCTACAGGCGCGTATACGTTCAATATCGCTGATACGGCCATCACAAAGATCAGTGCAACGGTCAACATCAAGGAAACCGTTTTTTTCATATTGTACACCCCCATGGTTGTAGTTATTATTATTATACCGCGTTGCTTTTTGCAAAAAACATTGCTATTTCCGGCATTTTGCATTGTAATATTGAGCATGATGAAAAAGCGGCACGCAGATCAGCTAAATACTGTCTCGCGTGCCACTTCTCACCTATATTAAAACACAGCTGACAGTTCTTCTTGAATTGTCAGCCGCATTTTTGAAAAAAGAGGATCAAGATTTACAGAATTTTCTCCGGTTTTGACATTATTGGTAATATAACTTACCCTTTAACTTTCCCGGATCTAGCATAAGGGAAAGTTATTTTACTCCGCATACTTCAAATATCAAACGTACTACCTCATGGACGGTAATATCCGGATTATCATGAAAAAAGGCGAAGCCCCTATAATTTTCTTTCACCTTTTTATTTCTGTTATTATCCTGTACGATCTTCTCAGCACGTCTGACTGCCAGTTTAACCGAATCCAGAGTCACAAATTCTTCGAGAATCTTTTGAAACTCATCATGACTTTTAAATTCGTTTAAATCGGATAATTTTCTGTGAAAGAATTCATTAATTGGTTTGAAATATGACTCCCGATCATGAATCGCATAATTCATATCTGAAACATGAAGAAGCATCCACAATTCAAAAAAGTTATTAATGATTCCTGAAAGCCGACTTACTGAAAATCAGCAAAAACGAGTAAAAGAATTGTCTAAAAAGTTTCCTAAGACGGGACGAGCTTACAGAATGGTGCAGGTACTGGATGAGATGTACAAATGTTCAAGACCTGCCGATGCCGAGGTCATATTTAATCGTTTAATAAGCTAGCTGAAGAGGAGCAGGCTGGAACCCATGAAGAAAGTGGCTGAATCTTTGAAACAAATGAAATCCACAATTCTTGCATATTTCCGTTATAGAATAACAAATGCGATTGCAGAAGGGATCAATTCCCTAATTCAAACAGCAAAGAGGAAGGCAAGAGGCTTTAAGACATTTGATGGATTCGCATCAATGATATTTCTTGTTGTCGGTAGACTAAAACTAGATTGTCCTCCGTTGTTCGTGTAACTTTTCACGGAAACAGGAAAAGAGCCCTGTCGAAAGTCCCAATGGCAATTTCAATTGATATGGTGTATAATTTGTCACTGATGTGGTTTTCATAGTAAACAAATTATATCACAAAAAAGAGCTTGAATGTACCGTTATTTGGCAAGTTCTTTTTCTTTTTGATTGTCTGTGAGTTTTTTTACATCACCATCGCGCTTAGAAAGGCCATACTCAGAAGTTCCGAAACGTCCTGCCAATGTAGCCTGAAGGGATGAGGACAGCATCACCGGGCACCTGTTCCCATGCTTCTTCAGAGTATCCAGTAGAGTGCTGGCGAACCCGAAGTTACCCTCGCGGAATTCACTTGTCTCCTTCGGCCGGTTCACTCCCGCCAGGTTGAAAACAAAATCACTGTCAGAGCAGAATCGATCCAGCTCTTCAAGGTAGAGGCCACCAGAATCGAACCATTGACTTTGATAAGATTATCAGCATCACTGGAGACCTGGTAGACTATCTGGATGATGTCGTTGATTGAATGCCCCCTGCGAGCAACGGCGAAGCCGCAGAACCGGTTCACTTGGCACCCGAGCCAATCATAAACCGCTGATATCAGTTTAGAGTTGCCAACCACATTGTGGGCATCCCACACGGTGCAAAGTGAACAAGCACTAGCTATGTACCCCTTCTGACGGTAAGCTTTGGTCTAACGACCAGTTGACTGGTCCCAAAACGGAGTGATCCCCTACGAAAGAGACAACCTTCAAACTTCCAAGCTGCCACGCGTCCCTGGCGCTGCTGAGTGACCTGCATAATGCTGATGTAGTAAAGATTCAGCTTCAGCAAAAAGCCAAGATATTGTAAGTGAAAGCCAACATTCTGAATTCAAATGTACCTCCGCGCTGAGTAAACTGATACTTGTGGCCGCCGAGCTGAGGCACTCAGTTAGAGCCACTATGTATGGAAAGCAACCAGCTTGGAGGTATTTTTAATGAAAAAAGCATTGATTACAGGCGTAACGGGCCAGGACGGCTCCTACCTGTCTGAATTTCTTATTGAGAAAGGTTACGATGTCCACGGCATTATCCGCCGCAGCTCAGTCGACTACCGTGAACGTATCGCTCATCTGGAAGGTCACCCGCAGTTCCATCTTCATTATGGTGACCTATCTGACACCAGTTCACTGGTGAAGGTCATCGGCATGGTTCGGCCTGATGAAATCTATAACCTGGCCGCTCAGAGCCATGTACAGGTTTCCTTCGATTCTCCTGAGTTCACCGCCGATATCGATGCAACTGGCGTCCTTCGTGTTCTGGAGGCAGTCCGTATTACTGGCTTAGCCGATACCTGCCGCATCTATCAAGCCTCAACATCTGAACTATACGGTAAGGTTGAAGAGGTACCTCAGAACGAGAATACACCTTTTCACCCCTACAGCCCTTATGCAGTAGCTAAGCAGTATGGTTTTTGGATTACAAGAGAATACCGCGAGGCATACAACATGTTCTGCTGCTCCGGCATACTTTTCAATCATGAATCTGAACGTCGCGGCGAGACCTTCGTAACCAGGAAAATCACCTTGGCCGCCAGCCGTATTGCACAAGGAAAACAGGATAAGCTTTATCTAGGGAATTTGAGTAGTTTGAGAGACTGGGGCTACGCCAAGGACTATGTGGAATGCATGTGGCTGATCCTGCAGAACGATAAGCCGGAAGACTTTGTCATTGCCACAGGCGTGCAGCACAGCGTCCGCGAGTTTGCAACTCTTGCCTTCCATCATGCCGGAATCGAATTGGAGTGGACCGGCGAAGGCATGGATGAAAAGGGCATCGATAAAGCGACTGGCAAGGTTCTGGTTGAGGTATCTCCTGACTTCTACCGTCCAACCGATGTGGTCAACCTCTGGGGCGATCCGAGCAAGGCAAAGAAGGAGCTTGGCTGGAATCCGACCAAAACTAGCTTTGAAGAACTGGTGAAACTTATGGTCGAGCACGATATGGAAAAGGTCGCAGTCGAGCGTGCTGAAGAGCACATCAAGACCAACTTGGCTGAATATTTGGAAAAGGGACTGGTGAAGTAAGATGATGGAGAAAAACGCTAAGATTTATGTTGCTGGTCATCGTGGCATGGTCGGTTCTGCAATTCTAAGAGAGCTGCAGCGTCAGGGATATACCAACTTTGTACTCAGAACGCACAAGGAGCTGGATCTTCTCAATCAGGTTGCTGTAGAGCAGTTCTTTGAAAAGGAAAAGCCGGAATACGTTTTCCTGGCTGCGGCGAAGGTCGGCGGCATTGTGGCCAATGAATCCGCTCTGGCTGATTTCATGTATGACAACATGATGCTTGAGATGAACGTCATCCACAGCGCATGGAAGAATGGCTGCAAGAAGCTGGAATTCCTGGGCTCCTCCTGCATCTATCCCCGCATGGCTCCTCAGCCCATGACCGAGTCCTGCCTGCTAACCGGCGAATTGGAAAAAACTAACGAGGCCTATGCGCTGGCGAAGATTTCCGGTCTGAAATATTGCGAGTTCCTGAACCGGCAGTATGGTACCGACTACATCTCCGTCATGCCTACCAACCTTTACGGCCCGAACGATAACTACCATCCGACACACAGCCATGTCCTCCCCGCCCTGATCCGCCGCTTCCATGAGGCGAAGGTAGAAGGGAAGGAAAGCGTGACCTGCTGGGGTGATGGCAGCCCGCTCCGTGAATTCCTGTATGTGGACGACCTTGCCAACCTCTGCGTATTCCTGATGAACAACTACAGCGGAAATGAGACTGTAAATGCTGGAACCGGTAAGGAGCTGACCATTAAGGAACTGACCGAGCTGGTAGCTAAGGTCATCGGATATGAAGGAAAAATTGAGTGGGATACCACCAAGCCGAATGGGACACCCCGTAAACTTCTGGACGTGAGTAAGGCGACCGCCCTTGGCTGGACCTACAAGACTGAACTGGAAGAAGGTATCCGTCTGTCATACAAGGATTTCCTCGAAAATCCGATGAGGGCTGAGAGATGAACATAATCCTGTTATCCGGCGGATCTGGCAAGCGTCTGTGGCCACTTTCCAATGATATCCGCTCCAAGCAGTTCATTAAGATCTTCCGTAAGCCGGAGCACACTATTCCAATGGGTACAGAGTATACTGGCGATTATGAATCCATGGTGCAGCGGATTTATCGTCAGATTAAGACGGTCGACCCCGAAGCAGTGGTCACCATCGCCACCTCCAAGTCCCAGGTCTCCGCTATCCATAACCAGCTGGGGCCGGATGTGGGAATCTCTGTGGAACCCTGCCGCAGGGATACTTTCGCCGCTATCGCCCTGGCAACAGCATACCTGCATGATGTCAAAGGCGTTCCCGAGGATGAAGCCGTAGTGGTCTGCCCAGTCGATCCTTATGTGGAAGAAGGATATTTCAGGACGCTAGAATCCATGTGCCGCGCTGCCCAGACTGGAGAAGAGAATCTTGTCCTCATGGGTATTCAGCCTACCTATCCTTCTGAAAAGTATGGCTACATCAAGCCTATGGAGAAAGATGGCAAGTGGACATGGGGATTCACAGAGAAGCCTACCGCTGACAAGGCAGCGGAGTATATTGCCGATGGTGCCCTCTGGAATGGCGGCGTATTTGCCTACCGCCTCTCCTATGTGCTCTCCAAAGCTCGTGAACTACTGGGAACGTATAACTATGAACAGTTATACAGTGGCTACGAGGGGATAAGGAAGATAAGCTTTGACTATGCTGTTGTCGAGCAGGAGACCTCCATCGAAGTCCTCCGCTACACTGGCACATGGAAGGATCTTGGTACCTGGAACACCCTGACCGAGGCCATGGAGGAGAACACTGTCGGTGATGCGAAGCTCAACGAAACCTGCTCCAACGTCCATGTGATCAACGAACTGGGTGTACCGATTCTCGTCATGGGCGGCCATGATATGGTCGTTTCCGCTTCTCCCGAAGGCATCCTGGTCTCCGATAAGGAACAGAGTTCCTATATCAAGCCTTTTGTGGACGCCATCGATCAGCAGGTCATGTTCGCCGAGAAGAGCTGGGGATCCTATCGCGTCCTGGATGTCGAGGAAGACAGCATGACCGTCAAGGTTACGCTGAATCCCGGCCACAAGATGAACTACCACAGCCATGAGAAGCGCGATGAAACCTGGAATGTTATCTCCGGATCAGGGCGCACGATTGTGGATGGCATGGAGCAGCCCGTCAAGCCGGGAGATGTGATCACCATGGCAGCCGGATGCAAACACACCGTCATTGCTGGAGACCAGGGACTTCAGCTGATCGAAGTACAGCTGGGACATGAGATCAGCGTATCCGATAAGAAGAAGTATGAGATGCCCGTCTCCGCTCAGATCTGAAAGCCATGAAGCGATTGCCTTTATTACTGGCTCCTGCCGCTAAAGACTACCTTTGGGGTGGGAGCCGTTTGAATGATGACTTTAATCTGGAGCTGTCCTGCTCTCCTCTCGCTGAGGCATGGATGTGCAGCACGCATCCGGAGGGAAAATCGGCTCTCCCAGCTCTGTCCTGTTCCCTGTCGGATTTCCTGTCAGCTCACCCTGACTACCTCGGTAACCATTCGCTTTTCATCACAGATGGAAGGCCGGAGCTACCGATCCTGATCAAATTGATCGATGCGAAGAGTGATTTAAGTGTCCAAGTACATCCTGACGATGAGGCAGCGAAGCAGGAAGGGCAATGGGGCAAGACGGAGATGTGGTACGTTCTGGACGTCAAGCCGAGATCTTCCCTAATCTACGGCTTCAACCGGGATGTGGAAGAAGAAGCCGTGCGGAAAGCGGTAAAGGACGGAAGCATCGGAAGCTTGCTCAACCATGTTCCCGTCCATCGGGACGATGTGTTCATGGTGAGTCCCGGAACCGTCCACGCCATCGGAGCGGGAATACTTCTTGCTGAGATCCAGCAGTCTTCCAATCTCACCTACCGGCTCTACGATTATGGAAGAGTCGGTAAAGACGGGAAACAGCGGGAGCTACATGTGGATAAGGCAATGAAGGTCGCAAAGCTCCAGTCCTCCGCCACTCCCCGTCAGCCGATGAGGGTACTGAGGTACGGACGCGGTTACGCAAGAGAGCTGTTAGCCCGGTGTCGATATTTCCAGGTGGAGCGGATGTTGCTGAACACAGAAGTCCAGCGGACTCTCGTTCCTTTCCAGACACGCGCTAACTCCTTTCACGCCTTACTGGTCGTTGACGGTTGCGGATCTATCAGTTGGGGGGACGGAGCCATGAACTTCTTTAAGGGTGACTGCTTCTTTGTTCCTGCCCAATCCGAACCCCTACGTCTACACGGGAAAGGACAGCTTTTGGACGTAAGCTGCTGAGAAAGAATTATGAGCTGGAGAACGATAAACACAGAGACGCTGGTAGATGACTACCATGTGTCTGTGAAGAAAAATAAAGTCGAGCTGCCGGACGGCGCTGTGATCGATGACTTCTACACCGTGACCATACCGGATGCTGCAATAGTGGCGGCATTGACCGAGGATAGAAGAATTCTGCTGAAGTCAGAATTCCGCTATGCCTGCGGTGAAGAAGTCATCGAGTGCCCGGCTGGGATGGTGGAACCTAACGAAGAACCAATGACCACAGCTGTAAGAGAACTGATGGAGGAAACCGGGTATTCCAGTAACGACTGGATCTACCTGGGGCCAACGCTGGAAAGTACAAGTAAGCTGACCAACACAATGCACCTGTTCCTGGCAAAGAATGCTATCCGCACCTCAGGTCAGCATCTCGACCCCAACGAGCATGTGGATGTGATGTGCGTCAGCCTGGAAGCCGCTGTGGAAATGGTCATGGGCGGGATCATCAATGCGAATTCAACCGCTCACCTGATTCTGAAGGTAGCGAGGATGATGGAAGTGTAAGCTACCGAAGAGGATAAGATATGAATTATAGAAACGAATACAACAGATGGATGAGTAACTGCCTCGTCCCGGACCTGCTGGAAGAACTGAAGACCATGAACGAGAAGGCTATGGAAGACGCCTTCTACCGTGATCTGGCTTTCGGCACGGGTGGATTAAGAGGAACGATTGGAGCCGGGACTAACCGTATGAACGTCTATGTGGTCGCCAAGGCAAGCCAGGGGCTGTCAAGATATCTACTGGACCACTTCTCTTCCCCCTCCGTGGTCATCGGCTACGATAGCCGGATCAAGAGCGATGTGTTTGCCAGGACCGCTGCTGGCGTGTTTGCCGCGAATGGGATCCAGGTATGGTTCTGGCCACAGCTGCTGCCAGTGCCGACAGTGAGTTTTGCGACTAGAGAACTCGGTGCCTCTGCCGGTGTGATGATTACGGCTAGCCACAACCCGAGCAAGTACAATGGCTACAAGGTTTATGGCGCAGACGGTTGCCAGATCACCACGGAAGCCGCGAAGGCTATCCTTGCTGAAATCAACGCCCTCGACATCTTTACGGATGTCCGCTCCTCCTCTTTCGAGGATGGCGTTAAGAGCGAGAGAATAAAGTATATCAATGACTCCATCCTCACCAACTTCATCGAAGCAGTAAAGAACCAGTCTGTCCTGTACGGCGATTCCGTCGACCGCGATGTGGCCATCGTCTACTCCCCGCTCAATGGCACAGGGCTTGTTCCGGTCACACAGGTACTGGAGGAGACAGGGTTCACGAACATTACTGTAGTTAAGGAGCAGAGGAATCCTGACGGCAACTTCCCGACCTGCCCATATCCGAATCCCGAGATTCGAGAGGCAATGGAACTGGGACTGGAGTATTGTAAGAGGACGGGTGCTGACCTTCTCCTCGCCACGGATCCAGATTGTGACCGATGTGGTATAGCTGTCAAAGATGGCGAGGAGTATAAACTCCTGGCGGGCAACGAAGTCGGCCTGCTCCTTCTGGACTTTATTTGCTCTCAACGAGTCAAACATGGGACCATGCCCGCTCACCCGCTCTTTGTGAAGACCATTGTAACTATGGACCTGGCGGAGAAGATCGCGGAGCATTACGGCGTAAAGACCGTCAATGTCCTGACCGGCTTCAAGTTCATCGGCGAGGTCATCGGCAGGCTGGAGGATAAGAGCGATTACATCTGCGGGTTCGAGGAATCCTATGGCTACCTGACCGGCTCTTATGTCCGAGACAAGGATGCTGTCAATGCTGCCTTCATGATCTGCGAGATGTTTGCTTATTACCGCACCCGTGGAATTAGCCTCATCCAGAAATTGGAGGAGATATACTCCACATACGGCTACTGCTTGAACACGCTCCATTCCTATGAGTTCCCTGGCTCCGCTGGGATGGAGAAGATGCAGTCCATCATGGCAGAGTTCCACAAAGGCTTAGATAGCATCGCCGGGATGAAAGTGGAACGAGTAGATGACTACTCCACCGGTCTCAACAATTTGCCGCCTTCTGACGTGCTCAAATACTATTATCGTGGCTCAGAGGTGGAAGGGAGTGTTGTCATCCGCCCATCCGGCACAGAGCCGAAGCTGAAGGCATATATTTCTGTAACTTCCGAAGATAAGACCAAGGCGAGAGAGATAGAGACCTCCATTACTGCTAATCTGGAAACACGGTTTTAATAATCTTGAGGGGCCTCGGCTCCTCTTTTATTACCCTCATCATTTCAATTAAGACAAGTCTCCCTCCCACATTACTTCTTTGCTCTGTGTCTTTCAATTCTCTTAGCATTTTTGCTCTTCTCCTCCAGATCATATACGACCTTCTCATAGGGCAGATTAATGTTCACGGACACAGTGCTGATTTCCAACTCCGTTGCAATCTTCTCCACTGCTTTCCTGAACGGCATACTTTTATTATACTTGTCGTATAACTCCTGTATTTCCCGGCTCCGTTCTGTGGTCCAGCAGCCACCAGTAATAAGAATTTTCTGGAGCTTCGTTCGGGACATCTTATACCCTATTTCTTCCAAGTCCTTCTGGAAAGAGCCAAGGCTTCTGTGAAGGGCCAGTATACCCGGTTTCCAATCAGTTCCCTGTGGTCTACTATTCTCTTCCCTGTCATCATACACGTCATCGTACAATCGGCAGATTAGTTTTACAAATTCAATACTCGGGTTGCTGCTCATCCTATTCGCCTCGCCATTTCAATTAAGACAAACCTATGGCTCCAGGGGGTCCGCCACATGTTTCTTCCACAATTCATCTTTCTGCCGCTCGATTTCTTCGACCACTTTCAGCTGTTCTTTCTTCTCCCGAAGGAGAGATTCCAGAACAGCTATTTCGTTTTTCAGTTCCGTTCTGGAATCGTTCTTCATAACACAACACCCTTCACAAGTATCAGATTGCCATATTGCCGCTCTTCGCCAGTCTGGATTACTGCATATGCCTTTTTCGCTCTTTCGTAGAAAGCATATCTTTCCAACTTCTCCACACCGCCGGTCAACTCTTCATATGGTTTCCATATCTCCGGTTCCGGCATCCCTTTTGCCTTATCCCCATCAGTCAGATCCATGATGAAGGCTGGAGAGGAATAGGTGTCAAGCGGAAACACAGACAGAATTGCCTGTGCCGCTCTCACACCGTTAATCCCTGGCAGGCGGATTAACCGCTGAGAACAAGTCTCAGCAGGAAAATTCGCATCAGCAATGACTAACTCGTCCCCATGGCCCATGTCACATAGAATCTTTAACAGGTCGCCTGTTAAGAGCTTGTCTATTCCTTTGAGCATGTCTTCACCTCTATACCAACTCGCAGTCCCACACGCCTATATCTGTGTCGGAGAATATTTTCTTCAGCCGCGCCTGGAGCTGTTCTTTTGTAGCGGTGGGTTTGAGCACTACCTGCAGGAATCCTCCACCGCCAGCGCCACAGATCATCTTACCGCTTGCCAAATCCTCAATACTGTCAAAAATCTGGTTGATAAGGGTATTTGTACTCCCCGCATCTATCATCTGGCTCAGCTTCCAGTGCTGGCTCAACAGCTCTGCGAAAGCATCCACATTGCCGCGTTCCAACTCAAACCGCATAAGGGCTGCCGTCCTCTGAATTTCGTTGAGTGCATAGACTGTATCTGGCTTATTCCCGATATACCGACCGACGACGTCTCTTAACAGATTTCTCGCCAGTCTCCGCTGCCCGGTATATATTAGAGTGAAACGGGAGTTCAACTCATCCTTTGTCTTCTCATCCAGGGCGACATGGTCTACTTTTATCTTCTGGCTCAGACCCGGTTTTGATGTGATGTACTTAATCCCATCGGTCACACCGCCGACCTGATCCTGCCAGCCGCCACCGGTAGACATGATCTGCTCCATCACCAGGACTTTCTCGTACAAGACCTTCTCGTTATATGGGATATCAAGAAAATCATGAAGAGCACGGACACACGCAGCGGCGAGAATACTGCTCGTCCCGAGCCCGCTTCCCTTCGGCACGCCAGTAACCTCTGTGTCCATCCAAATGCCACCACCTAATCGCTCCAGCACATCCTCCAGTCTACCGCCGGTAGAAGGTATCACGCCACAGGCAAGCAACGCAGCTTTCTGAAGAACAAAGGAATCAAACGGATCGCCCACGGATTGCAAAGCAGCTATGTCATCAAACTCCCCATGGACATCCATGTCTCTGCTCTCGAACACAATCTTATGCTCTTTTATTTTTCTGAGCTTCACGCTTACCGGTCTCTCACCATTCAGTAAGATTGCCGCATTAAGAACCGTGCCACCATTCTCATTGCAATACGGAGGCGTGTCAGACCAGCCACCACCCCAGTTAACGCGAAGAGGAAGCTTGACTTCTACTTCTTCCTCGCTGATTCGCGCTTCCCTATTCTCCTGCAATCCAATCATGGTTGAATCGAGAATAGCTGTGGAGAGACTTGAGAACGCCTTTGCTATTTCAGCTTCATCATGGAGAGCTAACCCGACATAGTAATGCAAACGCATAGCTTCGCCAAAATCGGCTCTGGCAAGGTGACTATCGAGCCATTCCTTTTGAATCTTTGTGAGCGGTGAATGGAGAGAGGCCTCTCCCACAGGCTTTTTCTCTTCAATCAGCTCTTGAATCCTGTTCATGGAAACAAGCTCTTCCATACGTTTGTTCCAGTCCAGGATGGCCTGCGGATCCGCATCATTAAAGCCCTCTGCCAGGCTCTTGCCTTTCTCTATACTACCCCAGTCTCCCGCTTCAACCTTCTTGTACAAATCGAGAGCAGAGGCTACTGCTTCACGGATGGAGGAACGTTCAGGATAGATAGGCGCGGACCAAAGGTTCGAAGCAAAGGATGCAGGTATTTCGTGACCAAAAAGGAGATTACTTTTCGGATTATCCTGCACGCCAAAGATCCTGACAACAAACTTTCCGTCCGTCTGTTTCAGGCCATGGAGGACGACATGAGGAGGGATCACCTCATCGTGGATATCAATATAGCTCAGGACAGTGTGCCCCCCAACCGTTGCTCCACTATGGACATTGCTCACCTCGGCATAGACACCTTCACCAACGGAGGCTTTGGTGCTGATCACGGAGTTATATCCTGCTCCCGTAGAGTTTACTGACTTCCCCCACCCCAGATCGGCATAGTCGTCCACACCACTGTTCATCAGCTCCAGGATTTCATGAGTCGTTCCGAAGTGTATGAACTTGGCAGGGGCAAGTCTCAATAACTTGAGACGATAAGGTCTCAGTGCAGACCAGAGTTGGGTTCTGCATTCATGCAGTTCAGGGGAGAACTCCCCTTCCGGCTTCTCGCTGTAGAAGGCTTCCAGGGTAGAATCTGTGGCCAAAGGGTACTGGAAATCGCCATACAGGCTCAACCTTACTTTGTCATTGACAAACTGATTATAGAGGGATGGAGAGAAAACGGAAACAGTAGAAACGAGAGACCAAAGGGAATTAAGGACATCCACGCCAAACAGGATCGCTCCTGTGTCGATGTCGACCATACTACTTTCGTTCACAGCACCGACAGCCTGAAGTGTCTGGATAGACTGCTTATGCAAAAACTGCTTGACATTGCCATCTACGCCTCGCAGATACACGCCGTGATCCTTACCGGTTTCCACGTCTTCTTTGAAGCTGATCACAGCAGCTCCGGATCCAGACCAGTCAATGAGTAGCGGATTGAAGAGCAGGAGAACGTCCCCGCTTAACAACAGCATGCCCGCTCTTATCCTCCCCGGCACTGCAGACATGGAGATGAGGAATTCGTCAAAGAGTGTGGACGATCTTCCGTCCGGCAGGACATGAGGAACCGGGGAAAACAGTTTTCCCAATGCGCTATACTGTGGTACTCTTTTACTATCCCCTCCGCTATGAATCACCAGTACCCGTTTGCCTTCCCAACCGCCGTTCTCCGCTAGCCACTTGAGAACGCTCAGCGTAGCTCCACCGGATCCGACTCTCACACCGCCCTCATCAGGGATGACCGCAAACTTTGTGCGTGAAGGGAGGAAAGAAGAACGTGACTGGATCTGCAAGCGAAAACTTTCCGCCTGGTGTTCGTTGCTTGCGGTGAGAATGATATAGTCCCACACAGGGAAAGAACTGCTGCGCAGGGAACGGATATAATCGTCCCATGCGTCTTTGTAGCTTTGGCTCAGGTATATACTCGTGTTCATATCTAAATTGGCTTGGCTTGCCGTCTCTCCATTCTAAATTCAGTTGGTTTGCTATTTCTCAGCACCGTTTCCAGCTGAGTTGTCGTCTCATTTATTATCCGTGTGCCCATCACACGTTTTATCCCTCTACTGAATTAAAGCCTACCACTGTTCTCTGTATTTACTAGGCGGCATGCCCTCGACGTTTTTAAAGGTTTGAGAGAAGTAATGTGCTGCGCCAAGGCCACACTCGAGGCCTATTTCTTCTACTGTTTTCTCCGAAAATCTTAATAACTGCTTCGCCCGAGTGATGCGCAGGTTTAATAGGTAAGCTGTGATGGATACACCATATTGCTCCTTGAAGGTTTTCGTCAGATAGTACTTGTTGATGTAGAACTGGGTAGCTAATCCATCCAACGTGATCTTCTCGCTATAGTTCTTGTCCAGAAACTCTTTCACCGGTTTTATGATCTGTTTCTTTGGTGGGAGAGCATCTTGATCCTCCGGATGCCAGGATTCAGCCATAATAAAAGTGAGGAGGGAACTGAGGTGCTGGTTTATGAGCATGTCGCGCATATAGTCGTGACCACCAGCTGTTTTAAACAGTTTACTCCACAATTCACTAAAATTATCTTCTTCCGGCCTGAAGACTGGACGGCCACCTCTCTCTTTATACTTTTCATAGATTTGTGGCATGCTTGCTCCGTAGAAGTGGATCCAACGGAGCGTCCAGAGGTTGTCTGGAGAAGTGGTATGGGAATAAGGAGACTGACAATCGATGAACACACAGTCCCCTTGTGTCAGTGAGAACTCCTTCCCTCCATATTCCAAACTTCCTTTCCCAGACACGACGGTGAAAAAGAGATAAGACTGTAGCCATGAGCGAGAAGAGGTATGTGCTCTCCTTGCTTCCAATTCACCAATCTCCTGAAGGTGGAGTAATGAAGAACGGGCGAAAGATGAAGGGGTGTATAGTATTCGGTTGGAGGCTACTATGGACTGAATGTTGTTGGTGAAAAACTGATCCATGATGCCTCCTTTCTCAGCTTTCAATCATTCTTTTTCCGATTGTGGCACATAATAAACCTTTGATCTTGGCGAACCTTTGGAAAGAATTCTCCCATTTTCTTGTAGTTTTTTTAGCATTCTTGACGTTGCAGCCATTGTTAAGCCCATAGTAGAAGCTATATCTCCCCTACTCATTTGATTCCCTATGAGAAGATTAATCAGCATGCTTTCCTTTTCAGAAATCTCATTTGAAACATCTTCTGTTTGCTCTTCTACTGTTTCAGTCTCAACGGATACACCTGTTTTCAGCGTTATCTGGTTAGGTGTTCTTTCAGCTTTTCCCCTTTTAATTTCTTGAATAGGTTTAACATTAGCATATAGGCATTGGTACTTTATATATTCACACAGTTCATCCCAATGAATCTTCTCATAGTCGCTTGGATGGACACATATTATCAATTTTTCCGTTACCTTATGCTCTTTACTTGCAGCGAGAAATGTAACCAGAATCTGTTTTATAATATCATCACGCGAGGCGTCCTTAACTCCGGCTTTTCCGGTTCCCAGAAGAGGAATAGAATAAGTTTCCATATTCCCTGCTGAGTTGAGCATCTCCCACAACATAAAGAGAGCCTCCGTTATATCAGCTACTTCAACATCGACTGGAATCCCATTCCTGTTTATATCCGAGTCTGCCAGGAAATAAGCACGCTTTTTAGCTCCACTCACCCTGCAAACCGTGCCAATTGGGTATCGCTTCGTTTTGTTTTTCCGTCCATCCTTCAATGTTACAAAAGCCTTATTCTCAAGTCCTTCTTCGATAAGTTTATCCAATTCTGAAATCTTACCTTTAAAGTACTTCAGCTGATACTGACCTTGAAGGCTTCCCTCACTAATGAAATCATCCTTCATCTCAGTATCAAAGGTCGTGTTTGTTGGTATAATCACAGCACCTTTATTACTTAGTGCATCCCCAACTTTCAACACAACTGTCACATCTGGGGAATCTGCAACCCGTACTTTGAACTCAAGCTTATCCCAGTTCTTTATTATGGAGCACAGCAAAGCAAATCCAAGAATCAGCCAAAAGTAATCCTTATACAGTTCAAACAGCTTGTGGTACTCAAATATCTCGTCTGCTCCTTCTGCAAAAGTAAGAAGAACACCAGCAACCGCGAACGTACTCACGAAGACAGACCACACATTCTTCTTGATGCGAATAAAGGAGAATTTGAATTTAGAGGCCCAATTGCTTATACACTTCATCTTTGTAATAAAATGCCCCCGTTTTTCCCTCACGCTCTTTCTGCGCCACTGAGTCCGGCCAATTTTCAAGAGCATACTGAAGGATTTTTGCATTGAAACTAATATGGATAGCCAAATGGTCCCTCATCAATGCAGGACACCGATCGTAATCACAAGACCGTTTTCCATTAATGTTGACCACAATGCAGGGAATATCTCTTTTAATTGCCTGCTCAATTTCCCACCGCACATACTTATAGAGGTACTTTGTATGCTCTCCAACAAGAAGAACAAACACTTTCGTGTGCCGAAAACGCTCCTGAAGACCAGCCTTAATAGATTCTTCGCTTTTATCATAGATATTATTGATATCGTGAGCATCTCGAAAATCAAAACCTATATTGTCGTTTTGTTTCCAGGCCTTCATAAGTCTGTAGTAATACAGATCGTTATCCGCATCCATTGAAACATATATTTTGTCGTGGTATGCCATAGCGTCTCCTTATTTCAAATCTATGGTAATTATCTTTGTGCATAGCACAGTGAAATGTATTATTCCATCGCGTTATCAATCAGCGGACTTTCCACCAGAGCCTTCATCCTCATAGCCGCTTCCTTCGCTTCATCCTCATCCTTAACCTTATAAACAGCTAACAGCTAACAAAGGCGCGGTAGAATAAGCTTCTCAACCACATCTGCCGTGGTCACTTCAAGTGCCGCCCTAAGCTGTTTTTCAAACCATTCAGGACTCACATCATACTTTTCGTGTAAATCAAGAATCATTTTGCCACCACCAGAATTACATCCTTATCTTTCATATGGATTGTTACCCTACCCCCTTCGGTCTCTATAGACTCGATCTTATGCTTATCAAAGATATGGGTACCGTCGATGCGATAAAAAGAACCCTCATCGATGATGGGGACTGGGGAACCGAGGCGATACTCTGCGTAGGTATAGATAAGGGTTGCTACCTTGCAGTCTGTCAAACTCATTTTGCCACCCAAGGCTCGTATGTACCAAATTCCAGAATATCAGCAATACGCTTACATGCATGTCCATCGCCATATGGATTGCACGCTTTGCTCATTTTCTCATATTCGTCCTTATTTTCGAGCAGCTGCTTAAACGTGTTATAGATCGTCTCCTCATCGGTTCCCACCAAGCGGAGCGTCCCTGCATCAACGCCCTCAGGTCGTTCGGTTGTGTCACGCATAACTAATACCGGTACACCGTAAGACGGACACTCCTCCTGGATTCCGCCTGAGTCAGTGAGGCAGAGGAAAGAACGTGCTTCAAAGTTATGGCAATCGAATACTTCTATCGGTTCGATGATATGAACCTGCTTGCAATCACCAAGTTCCTCATCCGCAGCCTGTCGGACAACAGGATTCATGTGGATCGGATAGATCGCTTTGCATTCCGGATGTTCATCGAGGACACGACGGATGGCCCGAAACATGTGATGCATGGGCTCACCGAGGTTTTCACGTCGATGAGCTGTTATGAAGATAAGTTTATCCTGCCCTACCCAGTCAAGTTCAGGATGTGTGTAATTCTCTCTCACCGTATGCTGCATAGCATCAATAACGGTATTACCAGTAATATAAATAGTATCAGGATCCTTGCCTTCCGCTTTTAAATGATCTGCAGCCAGCTGTGTCGGTGCAAAGTTATACTGGCTCACGATTCCCACGGCCTGCCGATTGAATTCTTCCGGATAAGGAGAATAGATATTGTATGTCCTCAGACCTGCTTCAACGTGTCCCACAGGAATCTGAAGATAGAAGCACGCCAAAGCCGTTACAAATGTAGTGCTCGTATCTCCATGCACTAACACCACATTCGGCTTTTCCTTCTCCAATACCTCTTTAATTCCATTTAGGATGTTAGTGGTTATGTCAAACAGTGTCTGCCTATCTTTCATGATATTCAGATCATAGTCCGGAATAACACTGAAAGTTTCCAGTACTTGATCCAGCATTTGGCGATGCTGGGCTGTGACGCAAACCACAGTCTGAATGCCCTTTCTAGTTTTCAGTTCATTGACAAGTGGGCAAATCTTAATTGCCTCGGGTCTGGTCCCAAAGACCAGCATCACCTTTTTCATATTCATACCTTTCTTTTGAAAAAAGACATTCCAAAATGTATAAGTGCTTTTAACTCATCGCGCGATACGAAAAGCACAGCAAAATACAGGGCAATAATGAAGATAAAGGAGTATGGAACATCAAATATGATCAAGAGCGCAGCAATAATAATGGCGGTAATAGAAACTATTGTTTTTGTCACACCAACATCAATCGTTACCAATTTTTGAACCATAATTAGTCTTACGAGCCATACAACAAAGAAACTAATTGCCGTAGCTACGGAAGCTCCGATTGTACCAATGGTCCTTAAGAGGATGTAGTTCAGAACTACATTAACTACAGCCCCTGCTGCGACAGATACAAACAGACTTTTTGTCTTTTTGGCAGCCCTGTATGCTGCTGCAAGAAATCCGCTATAGGAAGAAAAAATAGCGGCTAGGCTAAGCATTGGAACGTATTTCCAGGCCTCAAAGAATTCTTTCCTAAAAAGAAAACCAGCAACCGTTTTAGTCAGTATCATTGTAAACATGAAGCCTGTGATACTGACAAGGTTCAATCCGGCATAAACCTTTGAATAGAATTGACCTTGATCCGAATCGCCATAGGAACTAATAGCGGAAATCTGCCATGCCTGAAGGAAAATATTCAGTATAGTCGTGATTATAGTAGGGATTTTATGGGCTACACTATAAACACCGCTTTCGCCAAGCCCTTTCATGTTAATGATCATGTACTTATCTATACTGGTATTAATAAACCAAGCAAGAATCGTAGGGATCATCGGAATGCTGTAGACAAGCATTTCCTTGAACAGTTTCTTGTCAATTCGGAACGGAACAAGATATTTCCAAAGCTTCCCACCTATAATCATCAATGCGATTGGTATGCAGTAACCAATAATGATGCTTAAGAGGTATCCCGTTAATCCGAGTTTTAATACGACCAGAAAGACAATATTGCAGCTTATCGTTACAATCGTTTGCACTATCCCCTGGATTGCAAACAAGGCTGTTTTTCCTATACCTTTAAGAAAGTTCGTAAAGCATCCGCTTATATTGAATAAAGAATAGGTAACAACGAAGTACATCCAATAATCTGACAAAGAGCCATCGATCAAAACAATCAAAGGCTTAATCAGGCACAACATAACAACTGACAGCAACGTAAGAGATAGGGAATTTGTTAGTACTTTCCCCTTATCAGCTTCTTTATCCAAAGCGAATCTCAGAGTCGCATCTGCTATAGCCAACGTCAATATCGGATAAACCATATTGATAGTCGTTGAGATTAAGTCGGCTACACCATATTCAGTTGTTGCCAGGATACTTGTATATAGAGGGGTTAATAAAAACAGAAGGATCTTCGACCCAAAATTGCTGATCGCAAATAGCACTGTATCAACAGCTAAGCTTTTTGCTCTCCCCCTATTAGTAGGTTGTTCTGCCATATTCTATATTATCCTCCAGGGAACACATTCAAATGCTCTTCAAATAGTCAACAAAGCCGTTAATCTCCGCTCTTTCTCTTCTCAATGCATCGGCTATTCTTTCCTTCTGAGGTTCCGTTTGGATAGCTTTATAGTGTTCCTTTATTCTCGCAAGCGTATCTGGATCGTTCAATGCAAAGTAATAATCTTGAAGGTTGAGCCTTGTCAGCAAATCCTTTGTTTTAGTAGTATATTTCCTTCCGTATTCACTTTTCTCTTCCGTGGTAAATGTCGGAATTCCATTCTGCAATGAAAAGATCGTTCCATGAAAGAAGCTGGTGAATGTTGCTTTGAAGAACTGAAATACGCAAGCCCACTCCAATGGATTCAGATCGTAGATATAGGCGTTTGCGTATTTATTCTGTGCATATATTGCAACGAGCTGGGCATCCTCTCCAATTGTTTCCCTTGCAATGCTTCCAAGCCAGTTACCACCCATCACGGCATAAATGTCTCTTGAAAAATTAATTCCTTTTTCTTCAAGTTTTCTTCTGAGCCTATCCCTCATCTCCGAAGTATTGTAAACATCAAACGGGAAAAACATAGAGGGATCGGGCGTATGTTTGTAGCCGGATACCCCAAGGAAATCTAAATAATTCTCCGTTTCAGCGTCTCTGACTCCTATAAAAGAGAACTGTGCAATCCGAGCACCGGCCGCCTTCTTCTGCTCCTCCGTTAAATCCCTATAGGCCATTCCATATGAGGACGCCGCATAGCTCATTTTAATCGCTTTGATTGAATCATCAAGCTGATACGGGTTTGGCCTATGTGTTTGAAAATCGTTCCAAATGGCATCACTGCCAACGACTACTACATCAAAATGCTGATCATTGATGTATTGAAAAATATCTATATTGTTTTTGAAAACCCCTCCGTTAGGCGACAGAGGCAGATTCGATAAGGCCTTGATGAAGAGATTAGATTGTTTCCTCTTCATTCCTATGTATCGCGGATCGTGCAATTCTTTAATCGCCATCTGTTTCGCTGATGAAAGCATTGCACGCATATTATGGCTATCGATATTTCCTCGTCCAAAAACCATGTCAACCAGCCTGGTTGAATAGTAATCGCTCATTTCTTTTGAGTTTACATCGATTACTTCAACAGTAGCATCCGGTAACTCGGTTTTAATTTTGTTCACCAATGATAGGCATTGCAAAAAAGCTCCATAGTTGTGAGCCCTATGAAAAGTCATAATGCCAATCTTCATCCGTACACCTCTTAGTCGAATAACGCTTTCCTAATCATTTCTTCTGTTTGAGCCTGCTCATCCTCGAATTGCCTGAGGAGATTGTTGCTGTTTTCTACAAATGTATCTCTGTCGAAGTTCGCAACGTATCGTTCTATCTGCTCAAGTAGATCCGTTTCAGAAGCATCTACGGCAAATCCAACGCCCGCTTTCTCAATAACTTCGCCAAGATAAGTTCCCTTGTGAGCCATAATCGGGATTTTATAGATCAGAGCATCATACAACTTGTTCGGTAGAGCATGCCGAACAACCTCAGAATCATTACCATATACCGCATTGATAATATCGCATCCCTGGTACAGCTTTTCTTTCTCACTATTATTGAACACGCCAGTAAATGAGACGTGATTATAATTGTGATCCGAGCAGTACTTCTCTATAGGACACGAGGCATTAATTGCACCGGAAAAGATCAGTCGGTAACGAGTATTTACCGTGCAGTCCGCAAGCGCGCAATTCTGAGGGTAGTAGCCAACAAGACCTATATATGCGATGTTAATATCAGGATTTCTGAAGCACTCACATGTTTGATGAGGTGCATAGTTTGCGGGCATGTTATGCGCAACAGTATATTTATTCCTTTCAGGAAGCCATTTTAAAAAGCCTTTGGAGCTAATGACAGTGATGATTGAATGATTGATGACAGTCTCCTCTGCTTTCCTGAACCAGCTGCTGCTTTCGTCTGAGTAATCTCTAATATCTAAGATGTATTTTTTACTCCAGGGTAAAATGCATCTATCTACCAGCTTAATCGGTGCCCAAGGTGTTAAAAAGACAATCTTGTCAATCCCGTTTTTCTTTACGGTTTCAATTACAAATCTTCTCCAATTTAAATACCGTCGTACTCCGGAAAGTTTACCCTTTCCATTGTATGTGAAGGTAATATGCTTTTCTTCGAGCTTCTCCTCCAGTTCATGTTCATTTATGATCAAGTAGTCATTCCCGCTGTCTACGATCACCTTTTTGTAGAGAGAAAGATATGGCATATACCTGATTGAATGGCAACTAATAAGCCCGATTTTCATACCCCTCTCTCCTTTCCATTCCTTCACAAAAAGCGATTGGTGCAAGGCATAGCGCCATCAGATACGGATAAATAATAATGTGACTTGTGACCATCAGGATGAAATAATTTATGCAGGTAAAAGTAGCTACTGTATTGTACTCCTCATAATTATGCACTTCAAAACTTTTTGTCCTTTTAACAAGCCAAACAATAAACGATATTATCATGATCAGGCCAATAATGCCATAGTTCGTCAGCATCTCCAAATAATCATTGTGCATGGTCAGCTCGACGTTAGAGCCACTGTAACTATAGGTTATATTATTCCCGAAAATGATATTCAGAATATTCCCCGACCACCACCTGGCAAGGCCATAGCTCCAAATGGCAAACCTACCATTCCAGTTATCGTCATTTGAGGTATCAAACCTATACAGGTAATTTGAAGAGATATTCTCAAAAACGCTTGTGCCGTAACTTAAAGCAACTATAGCAACCAAAGCAACCAATATTAATACGAATTGATATGTCCTTATCTTCTTCCGGGTAAACGCACGCCAACTAAAGACTACAGCATAAGCTACAAGAAGTATTACTGCTGTTCTCTTTTTTGAAACAATGGTAGCGACTATCAACAACGCAGTTGCAGTGTATCGGAACATCTTCTTTTCCGATAGAAATACAAGAGGGAATAATGCATATACAAGGTATATGTAATTGGCGTATCCCCAGTTACGCAGCCCTCTTTGAGGCTCCACATATACGATGTAAATTACACTCCATAGAATGATAAGCAAATAAGCGAAATCCAGTTTGTTGGACTTTCTGCTTGCCAGATTACCAATCTTAACTGTTAAACCGGCATTATCTTCGGCGACCCGAGAAATCAAAGTATATGCTACAATAGGAGCGGCCCCGTGATAAAACAACGTGGGTAGTTGGCTAAACGAAACCCCACTATAAATGAATTGGCGCAGAAAAATCCAAACACATAACACCATCACACTTTTGGGCGTTTTCAGAACAGCCTTAGGCGACATCAGCAACATACCCACCATAAGGATGTCCACAAAAAGTATCATCATCATGTAGCTGTTCGCAATCACAGTACTAAAGAAATACGTGAGTGTAAGCAGAACAGCCAGTATCAATATTGATATCCTAGCTAATTGTCTCATGCTTTTTTTCTCTCACGATGCGTTTCAAAATATAATAGTTTCTTCATGCGCGTATACCCAGCAAGAATCCGATTCCCACCATATTTTCTTGTGATCTGATAGCTCTCATCGATGCTACGTTTGAAGCTATTATCTGTTGTCCCTCCGGATCGAAACAAACTTAACACATATGGTGTTTCCTGGAAATGGGCTCCACCTAAATACATTCTCAAAAGGAGTTCCCTATCCATTGAGTTTCTGTATGTGAGATCATACTGTCCGTACTTCTTGTATGCACTTTTACGAATAAACGTAGCGGGATGGGAAACGACCATCTCGTATCTCAGTTTGTTTATATCTATTTTTCTATAATTCTCTATCCTATAAACCGTTGGAACCTTCTCCACAGTTGTAAAGGACGCGACCCTACCATAGAACACATCTGTCTCTTCTTTCATCGTTTTAGAAACATGTTCTAGAGCGCCGTTAAGTAAAAGATCGTCAGAATTTATGATGCCAATTACATCTCCGGTTGCTTTATTAATTCCCTTATTAAAGGCATCACTAATGCCTCTGTCCTTCTCGGAAATAAGACAGTCAATTTTATCCTTATATTTCTCAACAATATCAAGAGTCCCGTCTGTAGAGCCACCATCAATTATGATATATTCGGTATCTTTTGTTTTTTGACCAATAATACTACAAATTGTTTGTTCAATTGTCTTCGCGGCGTTCCACGATATTGTTACTATTGAAATCTTCATCAAATCCGACCTCTTGATCTTTTTCTTTACAAACTATGCTGTACCCCCCCCGAGGTTTATACAGCTTCATCTTTATTGCAACGCCCTTTATAATCTGCCTCACACTTTGCTTAGGAAATATCTTCAATACTAATCTATCGTAGTTGGCTCCACTCTTGATTGCTGTAAAGAATTCATCGCGTTGTGCTGGTTTTCCGCTCGGACGATTTAGCTGCCCGTTTTCAGCAGCAGCTTTCTCAACATTGACATCAACAAGGTTTACATCAGCATCAGCGAGTAGCTTCTGCCCCTTTTCAGTCATACATAGAATCAGAGATAAGCCTTTCGGTAGTTCACCTGACAATTCTGTTCCCCAGTTATCCCCTAGTGTTATATCAGATACACGAGGTTTGCACGCATATTTACAATTATAACAACCTTCTGTATAGTTCAAAGCGTTAAGAAACGAGATCAGATACCTATCAACAGTACCTGCCGTAGCCACTGATTTGACGTTTAATCCCATTTTCCCTTTCATTCTGAAACGGATATCATCCAACGATGCAATATCCACTCCATGCTGTTTCAAAAAATATTTCAGCAAATCTAATGATGGCGTTCCATGGCAAATCAAGTCGACACAGTATAAATCATCCTGCTGACTCTTCGTCACATAGTTCTTTACTGCTGCAACTTGACACGGCAACCCAACAAATAAAACCTTTTCTCCATTTCCCAGGAGCTTTGATACGTCATTATAAGCATTGACAGGATTTGTCTTAACATATTTTGAACCTGCAAATCTATGTGATTCTTCAATGCTATTAGTTGCATGGAAATCAAACTCACCTTTATCAAAATAGCAAGAACAGACATAGCCACCATTCTCGATGAAACTCCGAGTCAATGCTGCTGCTATACCACCAGAGGATGAAGTCTTTCTTATTTCCGTATCATTTGCCCACCCCTGATGCCACTCAATAGGCTCGTTCTTCTGAACCAGATTATGATTCGGGCAAACTCGCTCACACAGTCTACAGCGAATGCAGTGCTCCTCGTTTATTTCAGCATAAACCTTGTCGAACGTATCAACTAATCTTATCGCTTTTTTAGGACATTTCGCTTCACACACTCTACATCCTGTACACTGGTCAGCTGGACATACTGTTTTCATCAGTTATAATCCCTCTATCGAATCCAAGAACTCATAGGTTCTCTGCCTTTCGGCACTAAAACGTTCTTTGATTACTTTATAATCTATTTCTTTTTTTGCCTCAAAACGAGCTTCCTTTTCGCTTGCTACCAATCTGTCAGTTTGACCCACCAATCTAAGCAAGCTTTCTATCCGTGAATTGAATTCATTACGAGGCACCATGATAAATTGCTTCTCAAGATTCAGTGAAAAAGCCAGTCCATGGAATGAATTCGTTACGACGAAATCAGCGTAATAGAATAAAGAAAGAAAATCCGCAGGTGATCTATGTGTGAAGAGCTGATCGACAAGTACTGGCTTCTTCATCTCCCAAGAGATCTTTACAAGCTTAAGTCCCTTCTCATCTGCAATCTTTCTGGCATATTCTGTGGCGTGATTATCCTCGTTATATAAAAGCATAAGGATTAAGTAGGGGTCTTTAACGAGTCTTGGAGATGCAATCTTCAACCACTCTTCTTTGTTTAACATTAAAGTCGGATCAATCAGGTGGGTGGGAGCTTCCAGCCCCATGCCTGTTATAATCTCTACAGCTGAGTCCTCCCGTACGGAGATTTTCTCGTATCTACTGAGTAATCTCTTGGTCTCTTCGATTTCCCCATTATCTAACTCTATCTTCCCAAAACTTGAAACAAACGCAATTCTCCGAGCAGTCTCTGGAAGGAAGTCCAGGAAAAAACCTCTATCGATGCCCTCGTTATATTGACTATTCCACGACTGATCACTTCCTGTTACATAGAGATCAGCTTCCGGGGGATCCCTCTGCAGATCATCGGCTGTTACATATTTCTTGGTCAGATTAAGCCGGGTCCTCACAAAACTTCCGAAAGTCTTCTCCTTCAGAATGAATGACCCGATTTTAGCAACACGGTAGATGATGTTACTCTGCCCTTCGGCACCTTTTCCCCAGAACAAACGCCATTTAGTTCTTTGAGGCGTGATATAGTCAACTATTTTTGCGTCATGTCCACGCTTTTCAAAGACTTTCTGAGTAGCATACGCCTGTAAAACAGAGCCATAATTATAAACTCTATGTAATGTCACTATTGCTACTCTCATCTATTATTGATTCTTTCCCTTCTCAGGTATGCATATGAAAGAAGCTTTGACGTTGTTCTAATACCCAGAACACTCAACATAATTGAAATAATCTTTCCTCTTTTTGAGACGAGATATGCCTTTAGCCACTCTGCATTTTTCATGAGTGAGTAAGCTTCATCCGCTCGTTCTGAAACCCTACATAGATGAACTAATGCAACGGAATACTCATAGGCAACCAAACTTAATGCATATTTTTCTTTTTCACCTTTGGGTTTATTATTCTCAGATAGCTGATTTATAGATTCCTCAATAAATATAGCCAGGTTCCAAAACGATTTATTAATGCCCGTGGTCGAACTTGTAATCGAGCCTTCTCTACTCTGACGATATAAATAATAATCATGGTCACAGACATCATACGACTCTGCCGAAAGAACACACGTTAGTGTAAAGCCTAAATCTTCCGCTAATCTACTGTCAGAAGGAAATCTCAGATGCTTCTTTATGAGAAATTCCCGACGATATGCTTTTGTGCAGGCGCTCCCTGGATATCGAACTAAGCTGGCTAAATACCTCACTACCTCTATGCTTTCTTTGTCCTTGATAGCCCGCCTATCTATTGGATCGTCTAAAGGTTCTTCTTTACCGTCCGGATAAAACTTTTTCCCTCGTAAAAAGAAATAATCTGCATGGGACTCCAATATACTCCGCTGAATTGCCTCGAGGCTTCCTTTCTCAACTTTATCATCAGAATCCACAAACAGAATATAATCACCTGTGGAATTTTCAATCCCGGCATTTCTTGCTGAAGATACGCCGCCATTTTCCTTATGGACTACCTTAATAAAGGGATATTGCTCTTTCCATAAATCGCATTTTCGCCCTGAGTGATCAGTCGAGCCGTCATCTACCAATATGATCTCAACATTATTAGCTTTTTGCTCAACAATGCTCATAACACAGTCGTCAATATAGTTTTGAACATTGTAAACCGGTATTACAATACTTAGTTCAGCCATTGGTGATTACCCTCTTTACATGAGATGCTTCATTGTCTCAGCCACTACCTTTTTCTTATCGAACACATCCTCCATGTGTTTACGACCAACTTTGCCCATCTCTTTCCTGTTGTCTGCCTGAATCATTTTCTTCATGGCTTCATACAAGCTCTCCGCATTCTTAGGCTCACAGAGAAGACCAGAACCTTCTGTCACAGCTTCCTTACACCCAGGAATATTGGAAGTAATAATTGGACGTCCAGAGCTTGCACACTCAAGATTTGTATTTGCCATCCCCTCATGGTAAGAAGGAAGGACAAAGCAATCACAAGCAGCAATAAAGGGTATCACATTCTCTTGGTATCCATGATACTTAAGCCATCCGGCTTTCTCATACTCTTCCAGTTTTCCCTTATAGTCCTCTTCAAATGGTCCAACCACATCCAGGAAGCAGTTCTCGCCTTCCCCTATTAGTCTTTTCATAGCAGAGAATAGTTCATCTATCCCTTTCTCCTTCATAACACGGCCAACGAAGAGGAATTTGACAACGTCATTATTCGGATAGGGCAGATAAGCATAAGTCTCTGTGTTAACGCCAGCACCGTTAAGAACTACTGTCTTCTCTTTATCGCAACATCCAAACGACAGCAGCTCATCTCTATTACTGCTATTCTCAAAGAAGATGACCTTCGCTTTTTTTAATGCGAACCTATAAAGGTTGATCACCACAGTCCTAATCATTCCTGCATTTTCAAATGCTGTTCCAAGTCCTGTGATATTTACCGCATACTGCTTACCTGCCATTCTCGCTGCAATACCGCCATAAATATTCGGCTTTATGGTATAAGTAATGACGAGATCAGGATTAACTTTTTTCACCATCTTCCGGTAATTTTGGAAGAGTCTAAAATCTGTCTTCGGATTAATCCCTCGGCGATCTAACGGAGTGTCGATGAACCCACAGCCCATCTTCTCAAATGGGCGGACTAAATCTCCATCAGGAAGAGAGATATATACTTCATGTCCCTGGTTCAGCAGTTCCTCAATTAACTCTTTTCGGAACTTATATAGTCCGATATCCATATTGGCAAGGATTAATACCCGCATCCCGTCATAACCTTTCTATTCTTTCCCTACGATAAACACATAGTTTGTCGTGGCACTTCCACCGATGTTCAGCATCATGCCATTCTTTACATCTTTAACTTGATAGGTTCCAGCCGTCCCTGTAACCTGTTTATACAGATCAAGGAACATCCTCGCACCGGAAGCGCCTACGGGATGCCCGCATCCAATCAGACCACCGGAAGGATTTATCTTCCTCTCCACTGTTCCATCTTCCACTGCCTCATATTCACGTCCCGGCTCTGTTAGACCAAAGGCACTGATTGCTGCATACTCGGATGAAGTGAAACAGTCGTGCGTCTCGAACACATCTATGTCATCTACCGTCAACCCAGCCCTCTTAAAGGCGTCTAAGCAAGCCTGACGAGTCCAGGGAAGGATGTACTTGCTTCCTTCGTTATCAGCCATCTTCTTATCAAAGAGCATCGGGGCAGTCCTGTGGCCGTAACCCTTGATTATCGGCTTATCTTGATAGCCACGTTCATCCAAGAACCGTTCGGAGCACAGCACCACAACAGCAGCTCCATCCGTCACCTGGGAGCAGTCAGACACACCGAGTTTCCCTCCAACCAGCGGATTCGTTTCCGTACCTCGTGTACTTGCTTGGTCATAGCTCATGAACCATTTGCGTGTCTGAGCGAGAGGATTGCGCTTAGCGTTGCTGTAATTGATAACCGAGATCTTTGCCAAGGCGTCCATGTAACGCTTTTCATCAAGCTCCGGATACTTCTTCAGAGTTTCATCAGCAAGCCGACCAAATAGTTTCGGAAACGGCAGTTCAATGCCCTTGCCTTCCTTTTCATAGTAGGCGGCCCTGCCGAGGAAATCTCCTCCCAGCTTAGAGTCAACAGTCTTCATCAGCTCCCAACCAACTACAATAGCCACATCATATTCATCAGCACGGATCTTCGTGGCGGCTGCATCAATAGCGACTGAAGAAGAAGCACATGCAGCTTCATATCTCGCACTCGGCACGCCGTAGAATGCTGGATCAACTTCAGTCAAAAAGGCTCCAAGATGTCCCTGGTCCACGTATTTCTCTGCAATAAAGTTTCCGACAAAGCAAGCCACACGGTTATCACCGTTAAGTGCCTTCACATCATCAAAACTGAGTCCGGCATGGGCAAGCCCATCCGCCATAACCTCTTTCAAAATGGCGACCATGCCCTTGCCTTCTTTTTTCCAGTTGCGCTCAAAATCAGTCTGCGCGCCGCCGAGTATGTAAATTTTGCTCATTTGTTTTACCTCCCAGATTTGAAATACAGTCTGTAGTCGTACTTTGAAGGCTTCACTTCTGCGAGAAGCTCATCAATGTTGACTTTCTTACAGACATCAGGAAGGTTTTCTCTGATGAGTGTCGGAACATCGGCAACTGTGGATAATGCCTGGAACATTGCCAACGGCGGGCACCAGTTAAATCCTGTAGCCATTACATCATCAGCCGCTTCAATCGTGTACCCCACTTCTTTCGTAGCATAAAGGCTGTACACGATATAGTCCAGTAAGAAATAACGGCAAATCTCCGCTTCAAGAGAATGGTTGTTAACCAGTCGTTCAAATGCTTTCTGGTAATCTCCCTCTGAAATGTACTTCTTCATCTTGTCGGCAAAAGGGAATACGTAAGGAATAACGTCACGGTAAAGACCAGTATTTATATCCAGCACCGTCTGGCGAACAAGCCCGTTCTCATATTTTACACGCTGATAAAGGCCGCCATCAGACTTCCTTCCCAGCTTCTTTTGCTCAATCAGCTTCTGAACGAACTCGGGAAGAACAAATGTCTCATGGGCGTAATCATGGGTATTCTCATATATGTTATCCACGATGGCTTTATGAACATCCAGACCAACAAAATCCGAAGTGGTCAACGGAGCCATAGAACGCCCGGTAAAGGAGCCGAGAATAGCATCGATATAGTCAATACCACCGTTGTCCTTAAAACGCTCAGCATACCGAAGCGCCTCATTGATAAACTGGAAACCGATTCGGTTGCCGAGGAACGCAGGAGAATCTTTGACTTCGACCACAGTCCGAATCAGCTTATTACTCAGATATTCTTTCAACTCTGTCTGCATTGCTTTATCAGAAAAAGCTGTCGGCGTCAGCTCACAGAGTGACATGCTATATGGCGGATTGAACATATGAACGCCAAAGAAGTGTTCCTTCAATCCGTCAGGATAGCAATTTGCAATTTCTGTTATAGAAAGGCCAGAAGAGCCAGTGCAGGAAACAGCATGCGGCTGCAGGGTTTTGGCAACCTGCGCAGCAATTTCTTTCTTGACTCCGATATCTTCTTTAGAGCTCTCAAAAACAAGATCTGACTCCGCCACACACTTTTCCAGCATAGAGAAGTCAGCAGGAACCAGATTCTTCGCAATTGCGTCTGCCTTTACAGACTTCACAATGCGAGGGATCGTCTTCTTAACTTTTTCAATGTCGCGTCCTACGCAGTAAACTTTCGCATCTCCGAAAGAGGCAAATATACCTGCAACGTTCGCGCCCATAGTACCGGTAACGCCTATAACTGTTACTGTCTTAATAATCACACTGTTGCCCTCATTCAAAGAATTTTATCGGCTTCGCGGGGCTCCCCACCGCCGTACATTTTGCCGGGATGTCTTTGACAACCACAGCTCCAGCTCCTACTATGCTGTAATCACCCACGGTCTTGCCCTGAATGATCTGCATCCCTGTTCCAAGTTCTACTGCATGACCGATATTCGTAATTCCGGATACATTGACAGAGGGGTAAAGAGTAACGAAATCCCGGAGGACAGCATCATGACCTATCGTACAATCAAGATTGATAATTACATGGGAGCCGATTTCGATATTTACTGTAATAATGGTGTGTGCGCAAACGATAGTGCCTTCGCCGATAGTCACATGTTCGGACATCTCAACTGAGGGATCAATAACTGTTCCAAACTTAATGGACGGATTCACCGCCTTCAAATTAGATACAATCTTCTCGCGTATCCTTGAAGCACCGACTGCAACCACAAAATAAGCATCAGGATAATTTCCAACGTCAGCAGTCTTTCCAAGCACTTTGTAACCGTTTATTTCAGTTTTCTGGATATCATCAGCATCATCCATAAAACCAAAAAGATTCCATGTAGGGGTAACTTTATTCAGTCTTTCAACTGCCCACGCAACCTCACGTCCAAAGCCGCTGGCACCAAAAATAATTAAATCTTTCATTAGGCTTTCTCCTCAGTACCCATAAATTCTTCCATTGTTGCTGAAGTATCGGAATTAATGCCCTCGCGCTTGAGGACTGTTTTTACAGTTTCAAAGATAATTTTCCAATCGCCAAGGAGCGTGATATGATCAACGTACTTCACGTCCCAATCAAACTTCTCTTCCCAGCTGATAGCATTTCTTCCGTGGACTTGCGCAAGACCTGTGAATCCTGGTCGCACCTCATGCCTGCGAGCCTGATGCTCGTTGTAACGAGGAAGATAACGAACAAGAAGAGGACGTGGTCCGACTACTGCCATATCGCCCTTGAGCATGTTTATCAACTCAGGCAGTTCGTCTAAGGAAGTTGACCTTAGTTTCTGGCCAAACTTTGGAAGTCTTTGATCATCTGGAAGAAGATCTCCCTTTTCATTCCTTGCATCAGTCATCGTCCGAAACTTGTAAAGCTTAAATATCTTCCCGTTCCTGCCTGGTCTGTCTTGTGTGAATAACACAGGGCCACCTAGTTTTATTCTTACTAAAATAGCTGTAATAAGCATTACAGGAGATAAAAGGATCATCGCCAGTAATGCACACAAAAAGTCCTGCGGACGTTTTATGAATTTCTCATACGGGCCATATGGTTTGTGTTTCATGTACTCAACCTTTTAAACATAATATTTGGGTTTAAATGTTCTATACAACTGATTTAATATGTATGCTATAAAAAAAATGGCTTTATTTTTAAACCGTGCTAAGAAGATGGTCGCTTTCAGACTCAACGGCCATTTGGCACAGCCAAAAGTGGGATAGTTGTTTCGAACGAAAACGTTCATTTCATCTATGTGCTCAGAGGGACAGTCGACTTTCAGATTCCAAACCCAAGTCCTAGCAATAGCATAAGCACATGATTGGAGGAGTACCGCTTTCGTCTCTTCACACACACTATCTTTCAAATCCTCATACCTCTGCTTGTGAGCCAGCCAATAGTCAATAAGATTCTGCTGATCATGGCTTTGAGATATGCCGCTTTTTCTCTGCATCCAGTGATATAAATTATCCGCTATCCCTGTCACAGTGGCCTTCCCAACCAACTTGTATGATGTAGCAATATCCTCAAAAAAACGACCTTCCGGGAATCGGATATCATTGAAGAACTGACTTCTCCAAATCTTGTTCCAGACTTGAGTTCCTATCTCTCCTCTAATGAGTGCTTCTTTAGCATCTATATTGCTGACAGTTCTTTGAATAGCAAGGTATACATATGATGCATTCGCGTAATCAGCATGATATCCGCACTCAACAACATCCGCCTCGGTTTCTTCACTCTTTCTTATCAACACCTCGTACATATCTGGTTCAATCCAATCGTCTGAATCAACGAATCCAATCCAATCACCAGAAGCGCTATCTAAGCCCAAGTTTCGAGCGCAGCTAAGTCCTCTATTATTCGTATGAAATACCTTTACCCGCACGTCTTTCCTATACTCATCACAGATATCACCCGATCCGTCTGTACTCCCATCATCAATAATCAGAATCTCCAAATCCCTAAATGTTTGATTAACGATGCTGTCCAGGCATTTTCTTAAATATGTTTTCACATTATACACAGGGACTATAACTGAAATCATATTTCGCAGCTTGCTCCCTTCCTTTGTGAACCGGTGTCCACAAAAACATGGTCAGAACTGTACCCAGTTTGACTACCTCATGAATGCGAAGCGGATACAGTATTATTTATGCGGCTACATAATGCAGAAGAAATCGATGCAAATTTTAATTTAACACATCTGTCATATGGAGTAGATACATGTCTAACTGACTCATACATATACAGTAGATGTTTTATCGTCCTATCTACGCTCTCAGTCATGCCCGATTGATGTTCCCAGTTTTACAAAAAGCACCTGTGAATAATCTCAATAATCATATCCTGCTGCTCTTTTGTCATCTTGTTGTCACTCGGTAAGCAGAGCCCGCGCCTGAAAATATCGGCTCCAACATCGATTCCAGAGCCCTTTATATAAGCATTTGTACGGCCTCTGCCGTTTCCCTCGACCGTCACGAAGGGATTTGTCCGGTAAATCGGCTGCATATGCATGGGCTTCCAAATAGGCCGACCTTCAGCGTTGAATGCGGAGATGGCATCCAGTATTTCCTGAGGAGAACTCTTTCCGTTTTCGTGCTTCCACAGATAATCCTGCTCGCCGCGGACCATCGGCGCCATAGCACCCTCATCAATAATGCAGCAGCTGAGCCAAAAATTAGGTTGGCTGTTTTTATCATCAAATGGATTCATTTTGACAGGAAGGTCAGCGAGTTTTGCCCTATACCTCTCGTAAATCGCTTTTTTCTGAGCAATATGCTCGCCCAAATATGGGATCTGGCCGCGAATCACGCCGGCTATGATATTGCTCATGCGGTAGTTGTAACCGATTTCTTCGTGCTGATACCAAGGCGCTGCTTCACGGGATTGAGTTGACCACTTTCGTACCTTTTCGGCATCTTTTTTCGAATCGGTAAGGAACAAACCACCTGCGGAACCAGTGATTATTTTATTTCCGTTGAAAGAAATTGCCCGAAAATCTCCGAAACTGCCAGTTTGGCGGCCCCGATATGTTGCCCCGAGGGATTCTGCTGCATCCTCTACTATAAGCGCGCCATGTTTGTCCGCAATTGACTTAATCTCATCAATCTTGCCCGGCGTGCCATACAGATGAGCAATGACAATCAGTTTAACGTCCGGATACAGCGCAAATGCTTTCTCCAACGCCTTGGGATCCATATTCCAAGTCTCGCGCTCGGTGTCAATAAAAACCGCCTCGCCATCCTCATATGCGACGGGGTTGATCGAGGCGTCAAATGTCATATCAGAGCAGAACACTTTGTGTCCGCGGAGCATTCCTTCATCGGGTCTGGCCTGGCCGTACAGTTTTTCGGCGGCAAGTCTGGTAGCCATATGCAGTGCAGCGGTCCCGCAGGAAAGACCTACAGCATAATTAGCACCGACATACTTCGCCATCTCCGCTTCGACTGCATCAATGTTTGCACCGACGGTAGAAACCCAGTTGGTCCGGATAGCTTCATCTACCCAGCGCTGTTCTTCACCGTGCATTGTGGGAGAAGAAAGCCAGATTTTATTTTCAAATGGTTTGATACCCGCAAACCGCGAATCATTTTTAAAGTCCATTAATATCTCCTGGAAACCAATAAAGCATAGTTATTTATTGATTATTTGTTATGCTCATATTCCCACAAATCTTTACGTATGGATCGATTTTCTTCAACCAACCTGACTATATCAGCACTCATTGCGTCATATGCGTGGCCAAGTTCGTCGTATTTGCTGTTCAGGCGTTCAAGCTCATCGGCAGCGGCGGAGCAAAGCTGATCGTCGCGATTACGTAGAGATTGAATCAGAATCTCAAAATTCATAAGATTAACTCCTTTATCAACAAAAAAGAGAATCATACTTATATCTAATTTAATGATTCTCTTTTAGACATAACAAACTATATGATTTTTAAAATACTTACTCTTTAGTTAAGATCTCCACCCCCAACCGGAGCAGCTGGGGACGGCCCATGAAGTTGACCTCGACATCGGCGCGGCGGTGGTGGAGGTCGAGGCGGCGGACATTGCCGACGAAAGACATCAGGGGGCCGGAGAGGATCCGGACGTTGTCATTCTCGTCAAAATCGATCATTGACAGCGCGGCAACGGCGGCGGACGGATCGTCAGAGGCGGAGGGGGCGGCCGAGTCGATAGAGGCCGGAACGGGAACGGAAGGATCGAACCAGTTGTCGCCGAGGATCGCGCGCAGCCAGGTCTCTTCGTCGGGAGAGATCGGGAAAAAGTCGGGAGAGGCGTTGTCGCCGGACTTGCCGAGCAGTTTCGTGAGGCGCGGCACGCGGCGCAGGGCCGTGTAGAAGCCCGCGATGGTGTCGGTT
>JAEEGL012899218.1_pt1 | contig 49472 bp, 24 predicted proteins | sample 9134231 | NCBI WGS metagenome assembly JAEEGL01 (sample SAMN16246548, study PRJNA631951) | gut metagenome | biome: gut microbiome; feature: rumen; material: fiber-attached | host: Bos | place: Iran: Karaj | collected 2018-10 | reverse complement strand
GCCGCAGGCCTTCAACTTCGCATTTAGGGTCTGTCCGATCTGTCCGCCGCCAGTGACTTGGTAGCGTGCTTGGAAATCACGTTTGATTTCTGTCCATGTCTTCTCGTCCACTTCCGTCCATGATTTCTTGATGAAGAGCACTTTCACGTTGATGTGCGTGATAATGCGCTCCACTTCAGTCTTTACGGTCTGGCTGACGGTGAAATAGTAGTCGAGCTTGCCACCCAGTTCGGAGGTGGTGACGAGATGTGTGCCGAACTTGCGAACGATGTCTTCGGGACTGTCAGTGTTCACAGCATCACGAAACGCCTGTGTGGTGCAATATCGCACCAGACTTTTGTTGGCCATATCAACGGGGTATCCGAACCCTGCCATTTTCACGGCCTTGGTGGTGCGGCACCACACATAACGTCGGTCTTTTTTCTCAGTGATCTGGTTACTGTATTCCACGCTGACTTTAGCACTGGCAATGAGAATGTCCGCCGACCCGGCAAACTTGGCACCCATGTTGTTCTGCATCTCCTCATGGGAGTTTCCGCTGGCCATAAATAAGTCGGAGCCTGTACTGTTATTCACGTAGATGGCGTCTTCGCCGTATTTGCGGTTCAAATCCGCCCCATTGAATATCTGTCCGCGTAGTCCTGAGACGTCTGCGATGTCTGCTTTCATGTCATATCCCCATCCCAGTCCGAAGTTCTTGGGCAGATCAACATAGGCAGTACCGTTTTCTGAGGGTATGCGCTGTGTGATCTGTACTTTGAGCGTAGAGCGCTCTTTGTCGTCGAAGGTGATGGTGACGGTGGCGTGACGAATCTGCTCGGCATCATTCTGCTCAAGGTAAATGGGCAGTCGCCCTTGGCCTTTACCCTCCTCCTGAACTATCGTTAGCCAATCCGCGTCGGTTGTTGCCGTCCAGTGCGTGGAGGCATCGAAACGGATGGTGTCAGTCTGGCAGCTTGCGTTATAGTCCGCTGTAGAGGGGGATGTCAGACGGGGCGCGATGGCTCCCTCGTCCTCGCTACATGCAGCGAGGACGAGGGCAAGAGATGCGATGAAAATGTGTCTTCTCATTATCAATAAATACGTTCACTAATATTTGCACCATTCTCAATAGTCACACTGCCGCAACTGCCACCTTCGGCGGCACCAATATAGACATTACCGGATATAAGTTCGCAATACACTACTGCGCCCTTCTTAATGTCGATGTTTCCGCAACTGCCCCCTGCACCACTTCCTATTGAGGGATCTCCATCAAAGCCTCTGGCGTGTAGTGTGCAGTTTTGAATCAGAATATCGCCACATCTCCCATTCTGACCTGCACCGAGTGCAGCACTTCCTGTGCAAAAAACTTCACCTCCGGAAATTGTGATATTGCCGACTTTTCCACCAAGAGCAGAGCCGATACCTGCAGCACCTTCGCCACCAATGCTGCTTACGTCTCCGCCTTTAATATGGATGTTGCCTTCTCCACCACCAATGCTAGGCTTACCGTCATAGAAGACATTACAAAACAATCTTCCATTACCATCGATGACCAAAGTCGTGCCTGCCGGTCCGTTTAACAAAGCATATGATGGCGCGTCAGTATATCTACCTCTTCCTTTACCATATATCATATTGTGAGAATTATCCTTCAGTATGATGGTGGCATTTCCCTTGCAAGTAACCTGGTTATTTATCGTTACTTCTGCCAGTTCAACTTGCAAACCATCAGGAATCGTGATTGCATAATCGGTTGTACCATACAATGTGCATTTCGATCCAGAAAGTTCGAAATCGCAAGTCAGTTCATTAAGATTGATTATTATGCTATTTGGATTGTTTTGTTTGACTTTAGAATAGTCTTCTATCGTCACATTTCCACAAGTACCAACATCGCCATATCCGATGGCGAGACACTTATTTTCTGCCTTTCCGCAGGTGGCTTCTACGTAAGTTACACTGCTCTTGATGGTGATGTTGCCACATTGGCCTCCGCAGCCTGCGCCGATGCCCGCAGCCCTGTATCCTCCTATTGCTTTGACGGTGCCTCCGGAGATAGTGATATCTGCACATTTTCCATTCCATCCTGTTCCGATTCCAGCAGCACAGAATGTACCATTAGCAGTGATGGTGCCGCCAGAAATTTCAATCTTTCCGCAAGAACCGTATCCAGCAGTTCCGATGCCAGCACAGTTTTGACCCCCATTCGCTGTGATGGTACCACCTGTTATTGTGATGTCACCACAGTTCTTTGTCCATCCACTACCGATTCCTGCGCCCTGACTTCCCGAGGCTGTAATGGAGCCGCCTGTAATCGTGATGTTTCCACAATCAGTATCGACTCCTCCAATTCCAGCGCTATACAAACCTCCTTTTGCTGTCAGCTCGCCATTGCCGCTTATGGTGAGGGTCTTGCCTATTGGGCCCGCCTGAACACCAGCTTTATGTTCGTAAGGACAAATAACAGCATTCTTTGTTCCGTCTTTCAGGATGATGGTTGCATTGCCATCGCAAACGATTTGATTGTTTATGGTGACATTGTCGAGAGTGAGTGTAGTGCCGTCGGCGATGTGGATGCAATAGTCGGTCTTACCCTCTACAGTGATGTCATCCTTGAACGTCCAGTCAGAAGTCAGCACTTTGAGGTCGTGCTTCCAGTTTGTGACGCTGTCAACTTGATAGAGATCCTTTTCCATACCCGAGGAAACCTTTGAAGCAATGGTGATGTCGCCGGAGGCATCGACATAGAGAGTGCCTATGGCCGCTTCTTTTAGGCGGTCAAACACTTCGGTAGTGAACGTGCCATTTTTCTCGCGGCGGAACTTACAAGGCTTTCGTGTTAGACTGCCGACGAAGAAACCGCGGGTGTGATCCACACTGCCCTTAGGTCCTGAGTAGATAACGGTACTCAATTCATCTTTTGAAAGACTGTCCACGATGGTGCGCTCCATATCTATCTGCAACTCTATATCAGGGAGATAGATACTGCCGTAGCCTGGCGCATTGCTAGTTACATCGAATCCTGTCACTTCATAAATATCTGGCTTGAAGTCGTTGCCGTACCACTTTTTCTGATAGTTGACTACCACATAGTTGCGCAGCTTATCACGTAACTTATCAGTAGGCATAAGATCCCAAATAGGGATGGTTTGCACATCGATGAGGGCCAGCGCCGTACTATCCTTGATTGACTGCACCCATTTATCCAGTTTACTCTTGTCCTGTACTTTTTCTTTGAAGCCTGTGAATGTTTCTCCGGGAGCTATAGTCCAAGGGTTGTTGCCCCCGAACGAGCGCAAAGATAGCGTAGTTTTTGATGAAGCCATCTTCTCGGCATCGCTCATTTCAAATTCTCCCCTAACATTCACCACCTTCGCACTTAGGCTAAGCGCGGCGTGGATATTGCTAGCACTGTTTTCGGCATCAACCGACATCTGCATCGACACTTTCATCTCTCCTCCAAGAGTACCATGGCAGACGATGTGTGTGCCGTAAGTATCCAACAGATCCTGCATCGCTTCTTCCTTAAAATCCTCATCTAAGTTGGATTGTAAGATGACCAAGTCGTCATAGAATGTCTCAGCAAAAATCGTTGGTTCTTCCTTTTCGGCAACCGTAATATATCGTTTGAAATCATTCTCATGGCGAGCCAAATAACGCATAAGCCCAGCCCTGACGTAGCGCGATGCCACGATGTGCTGAATCTCTTGTATGGCATAGTAGGATTGTGTGTTGCTCTGTGAAGATGATGTGTAGCCAGCTTCGACACTGAATTTGAAAGCTTTGACTCCCACTTCGATGCCGGCATTAACACCTAGCTGGTTGCCTATAGCACCAGTTGAGTTGCCCGTCACAGTTTCGTAGCGTGAGGAATAAACGGGCTCATCGACAATGGCATCTTCCCAGCCCATGGCCTTGATGACCTCATTAAGGGCTCCAAGATTGAAAGGCGTATTCCTGATGTTGTACTTCTCGCTGGTGACACCTGTCATGGGAGCGATCACGTCGATACCACATCCCACACCTCTCGTCTTTTGAAGCAAATCAGTGGCGGCCATATTGATAGCATCGTCGTTCTCATCACTGCTGGCTCGTCCGTGCTGGCGCAAAGGTAGGCTGACCTTACCGCCGTTGGAGAGTGATATGACAAGGGAGTCGCGACGGTCGGCATCATTGTTGTTGGTTTCAACGAAGAGTGACAAAGATGTACCCGCCTCGCCCGTTCGATTCATGGGCGAAGCCCATTTGGGATTCTTCGTCACCGTCCAATCGGCATCTCCGGGGATTTTGATATCGTATATTTCGTTGACACGTCCCAGCACCGTCTCTTCTGTAATCACAGGCTTCGGAACGGGTATATTATCTTCGTCCGTACAGGCAAGAAACACTGCACATAGCAGCAAACATAAAATCTTTTTCATGATTTTCAATAGTTAATGTTCTACATTGCTTCCCTTTATAGCACGAGTGACGGGAATATCATAATAGTAGATTCGGTCGCAGTAGCTCTCGATTTTCTTTGCGATGTCGTTCTCGGCATCATATGACACGCTACCGCTCGAAATATCATAGCCGTTAGGGAATAGCTTCCAAATGGGTGTGGTATCGAACCAGAGCAGCTCAAGTCTGCCTTCGTCAAGTGTCTCTTTCCACTTATCGGTACTAAGACTATCTATCGCACCAGAGAAAACGAGGTTGGTAATCCACACGTTGTCGCCACCTTTAACAGAGAATTTCTCGATGACCTCATTGCTCATTTGTGACAGCTCACTGCTGTAGTTGGCTTTGGCATCGAGCTTAAACTTTTGGGCATAAGCAAAACTCAGCGCAGCTTCCACGTTGAGGTTGTTCTGAGAGTTGTCATACACACTGCTGTAGTAGTAGTCATAGCAGCCGCCCAACTCGGCATTTCTTACGAAATGTGTGCCATAATTGTCCAAGAGTTCCTTAATGGTTTCATCACTACCCTTGGAGTTGATAATACGCTGGCGCAGGTCGGCGAAATCAGTTGTGAACCAATTCTTTTTTTGTGCTTTTTTCAAGTCGGCATTGATGTTGATCATGCGTTCTGCATAGCGTCCGCGGATGGTTGAAAAGATACGCTTGGAGTTGTTCAACTCCTTCATACCGAAATTGGCCTTCAGGTCGAGACTGAAAACCTTGAATTTGCCTTCAATGTTAAGGCTTCCCTTCATGTCGTTTTGTAAATCAGAAGCATCGTCGCCATAATAGAAACTGAGAGCACTACCTGTTTTCCGCATATTGCTGTATGCCCACGGCTCATCGGCAAGAATGCGTTGTATATTGAAGATCTGGTCGCGGAGGCCGCGGCTGTCGTTGTAGGTGCGGATGTCAAAGCCCCATCCTACCGCATAACTGCGGCGCATATCGGGCTTATCGTCCTGACTGGCACGAGTAGTGTAGGTCGTGCCGTTGGCATAGCGCACGATGATGTCTCCCTGTCGCAAAGGTGTGCGGGTATTGCTCTCGAAATAGAGTCTGATGTCGTCGGACGACGTGCCCTTGTGTGATACGGGGGTGATCCATGCCGGGCACTCCAGGATCTGCCAGTCAGTCGGTTCACCCTTGGCGAGGGTGACATAGTCGCTACCGCCATCGAGGAGCAGCACTTCGGGCTGATGCATGGGCTCCGACATACTATAGTCATCGGAGCAAGAGGTGAGCGCTGCACAACAGAGCAGCGCTGCACCTATGGATAAAAATAGGTTTTTCATATTCATTCAAATAGCGAGAATTCTTATTTTGCGATAATTGACGGCATTTTAACCTGAGTGTAGAAATCGGCAATGCCCTTAGGCTGGAGCGTGATGTCGCCTGTAGCATCAATGTATACTTTTTCTACTATACCGCCATTCCAGCCTTCCAGCGGTTCTATGGTGACGGTGCCATTGGCCGATGTCCTAACCTTGGCGGGCTTGAGAACGTCATCTCCTACGAAGAAACCGCAATTTTCATTCACCTTGCCAGGAGCGCCCGAATAGATGATGGTGACGAGTTTGTCTGAAGATAGCTCCTTCACGATCTTGCGCTCAGCTTTTACCACCTGTCCGATGCGGTCGAGGGAGAGAGTCTGCGTTCCAGCGACTTCTGATGTTACATCAAAGCCAACAATCTCAAACAGGGCGGGCGTGAAGGTGGAACCGAACTTCGTGCGTTGCAAATCGACCATGATATATTCGCGCATCGCCTTGCGTGACTCTTCAGTAGGCATTATGTCCCAGAGCGGCACGGTCTCTATATCGATGAGTGCAGGTGCTGAAGGAATGCCGTCAGCCCATGCTTTCATCCTATCCTTAATACCTTCCTGAAACTGCTGGAAAGTCATTCCCGGGAAGATGGAAAACTTATTGCTGCCGCCAAAAGTCTTCAGGTTGATACTGGTGTTCTTACTGATGACTTCTTCATCTTGAGTAAAAGTAGCATGACCATCGGCATTGACAATCTTCGACGAGAGATTCAACGCACCATGGATGTCCATACCGCTGGTTGATGAATTTTCTTGCATCTTCATGGATACACGGAGCTCGCCGCCCATAGCCGCATAGGTGATGATGTGTGTGCCATACATGCTCACGAGTCCTTTCACGAGGTCCTTAATAGTTTGGCTATTATCAGCGCCTTTCAAGAATTCAAGGGCTTCAACCATAGATTCGCCCCAGATATCGATGTCATTCTCGGCACAGTAGCGCAGTATGCCTGCACGTAGATAACGTGCCGAAATGATGTGCCTGATCTGCTGCATGGCGTAAGAATAGTGTGTGCTGTCGGAAGAGTTCTTGTTGAAAGCTCCTGTCACCGTGGCGTTGAAAGCATCGAGTCCGAGTGAAATACCCCCGTTCACAGCCAGCTGAGTAGCTATCTCCTCTGTAGAGCTTCCGATAATACTCTCCGTGAAAGAGTGGTAGCGGTCTTCGCGATAGAAGGCTTCACTCTCTCCCAGTCCTCTTAACACTTTGACCAGCTTGTGGAAGGCAATAGGTGTGGTGGACATCACATTGTACTTAGCCGTATTGGCATAGGTGTTGTCGAGCACATTGAGCGTAAATCCCACTCCGTATGTCTGTGCATTGTTCGCTTCACTCAGCTCTTCACCGTTGTCTGAATCGCGGAGTGTCCCTTTTTGGACAAGGGCATAAAGATAAATCTTGCCGTCGGTCGTTGCTACGGTCAGCGTGTCGGTGCGGTCGGCCTCGTCGTCGTTGGTTTCTACGAAGAGTTTCAACATAGTATCGCCAGTTCCCTCGTCTGCCATGGGACCTGCCCATGTAGGATGAGCTTTCACCTGCCAGTCGGCATCGCCTGGCACATCAATGTCAATGAATGTGTTGATGCGTCCCAGTTCCTTCAGCTCTACGCTGGGCTGAGGATCAGGCTGTGGGTCATCATCGTTGCTGCAGGCCGTCATGCTTGAGATGGCGCAAATGGCGCAGACGGCAATGAAATATGGATATATCTTGGTATTCATATCTATATGCTTTTATTATGTGGTTCTGGAATGTGTGCTATGGTTATTTCTGTGAGCGCGTCAGCGGCAGTTCCGAATAGTACAATTTGTCGAGGTACTCGGTGATTTTAACGCTCACAGTAATGGGGAACAGGTTCTGTATAGGAACAAGTCCAAATGAGATGAGTTCCAACTTGCCCGGTGCCACGAGTTTACCTGTTTCATCGAAGGCATCATCGATGGTTTCTTTCCATGTTTCAACAGACGTCTCTGAGATACTGCCGTCATCAATGGAGCGTGCCAGCGTCATTGCTTCGCCGCCCTTGACCTCAAATTTCTCGATGGTTTCCGTCTTCATGTTGTTGAAGGCGCTCTTGTATTGACCATTGCCCGTAACATCAAGATTGAACTTTTGGCTGAAACCGAATTTGATGGCTCCCTGGATGCTATCTGTAGTCATGGACTTGGTCATCTCGGTGGAGTAGTAGTAGTCGAAGCAACCGCCCAGAGAGGCTCTGCCGATATAGTGTGTGCCGTATAGCTCGATGAGGCGCTGAATGGAGGCTTCGCTGCCCTTGGAGTCGATGACCTCTTGACGCATCGCAGCGAAGTCGGCGGTGAACAAATGATTCTTGGCAGCATACGAAGCGTCTGCGTAAACACTGGCTTCCTTGATAGCTTCCGAGTAGCGCATCCAAGAGAAGATATGCTTGCTATTGGACAGCGTGTTGCGCCCAAAAGTACCGTCGAGATTAAGCTTAAAAGCATTATACTTAATATCAATGTTCATATTAGCGGTGATATTGCTCTGAAGCTTAGAAGCATCTTCACCATAGTAGAACTGGAGGTCTGTACCAGTCGCATCGATTATATAATAGTTAGCCACACTATCGGCTATCAGCTTCTGTGTGTTGAAAATCTGATCGCGTACACCGCGTATATCATTATAGGTGCGGATGTCGAAGCCCCAGCCTGCGGCATAGGAGCGCTGAGCACTGATGCTGCTGGCTTTGTTGGTTTGGTCAACGCGCGTGATACGTGAACGGCCATTGGCATACTTGATGGTTACGTTACCTTCGCGGAGTGGGGTGAGACGGTTGCTCTCGACATAAAGCTGGATGTCGGAGTCGGCGGAACCGCTCATCTGTACGGGCGTCACCCAGTCGGGACAGCTTGTGATGGTCCAGTCGGCGTTCTCGCTGTTTTGCAAGGTGTAGATGTCACAATTACCATTCATGGTAAGCACAGAACCGTTGGAGGCTCCTGAGGCCGTCAGCTCGTCCTGATTGTCGCAAGCTGTCAGACCACTCATGAAGGCGACAGCTGCCATCAGATAGAAAATCTTTTTCATGATTACTTGTTTTTTAAGATATTATTGAATAGGGGTTTATCATATACTGCGTTGTGTGTCCGGCGCCGGCCTGACAGTGAAAATGGAGCCGGGCGTCTGCAGGCTGTGTCGTGACGAAGTCCACTAAAGCCTCCAACTCACTGTCGCCGGGGAAGGCACGGTCGGGAACGTGGCATCGATTAATAACAGGTAATAACAGGTGTGATTATTTATTCATTACAGAACTTTTGTTGCCATCTTTATCGAATTTGATCTCAAAGACTCTGCCGTAGATGAGATCGAGTTTATTCAGGTAACTGTTCACCATTTCATTCGTTTGGTTTGCGGGGTATTTTAAGGATTCATACTTATCCTGCACGGTAGAGCCAATTTTATTGTTGTCTTTGTCGTAGAGTGCATAGTAATAATGGATAGCGGTAGAGAATTCAAACTTATCCAGATTCATAACGACGTCCTTGTAAGCTTCCTTCACCTTGACCTCGCGCCAGATCTTGAAACTGGCGGGGAGTCCGGATGTATACACGCCCATGTGGAAAAAGTATTTATTTTCCATATCCTCAGGTGTGAGCACGCTGCTGGTGTATTCTTTCACACCGTCGCTGCACTTCACAACTATGTCGAGATATTTCAACATATCTGGTCTGTTCTCGATATAGTATTCCAGCCTCACACTGGCCGGAGTCTTGGTAACAGAGGGTTCCTCTTGTCCTCCAGGCGTTTGGGGTTCGGGAATCTCATCATCACCGCCACAGGCGTTGAATACTGTGGCTGTCATTGTGCAGCAAAGGACGGCTGCAAGCGTCATGATAATCTTTTTCATTATATTTCCTTATGATATAAGTAACTAATCACAATTAAATGATATGTTTTAGTACACTATTTTAATTACTCCAGTCGTCGTCCCAGACGTTGTAGGAATTATCCTTCACGCGGGCGGAGCCCTGGCCGGCGCCGCCATACTTCACGGCATCGGCACCAGTCATGTTCGTGCCGAGGCTGCGAACGCTATCATTGAGGATGCTTACTCTTTGTTGTAACTGCATCACCCGCATCGCGGGCTTCTGATAAACTTGCTTTTTCATAGTTCTTTATTTGATTACGACCTTTTTACCATTATTGATATAGATGCCACGAGCTGTCGGCTTGCCGCTCAGTTTGCGGCCGTTCAGGTCGTACCAGCTGTCGGCTAAATTGTCAAATTGTAAATTGTCCAATTGTCCAATTGCCCTGATTCCCGTAGCCTCGTCGTCGCCGAAGTACATCTTCACGCCATTCTGTATGTCGCCGGCGGTGATGCCCTTCAGACTGAAGTAACCGCGGCAGGCGTTGATGGTGGTGGCGGAGGTGCCATCGGGATAGTAGAGGCTGCTGCCGCCGCCGAGGAACAGAACGCTCCTGTTCTCATCGGTGTAGATGACTGGGCTGTACGTTCCCACGAAATCGACATAGTCGGTCGATACGTTGGCGGTGGCGTCGCTCACGGTGACACCCGTGAACACGGGGTTGATAATGTCTGAAACCATCTTCGGCACGACATGGCCGCCACTTATCTCCCAGCCGTCACCGAGATTGCTAACAAGCGTTTCGTTGCTCATGCCGCTGGCATTAGTGCCCTGTGCACCACCGAGCGTCCGCGTGTAATAGCAGTTTGTAATGGTGGGAGCATTGTTACTGTATCGGCAGATGGTTTTGCTGTCGCTCGTCGGTTCAGTCTCGCCACTGGCGAGGGCTGCGGGGGCGTAGAGGCAGTTTTTGATGGTCAACGTAACATTGGTCGGTCTACGCCAGCCCACAATGCCGCCGCAAGAGGTAGTACCGTTGGTGGTGAGTATTTTGCCCGTGAAGGCACAGCCCTCGATGGTGACTTTGCCGCTGTTGTTGTCGATGCCGCCCACGATGCCTCCATCGGCTGCATTGCCTTTGAAACCACTGGTGAAGGTAACGCTACTTACGCAGTTGGTGATGGTCAGTGCGCCATTAGTAAAGCCTACGAGACCGCTGCAAGGATGGCCGTCTGTAGTAGTGACGCTACCGGCCACCTTCAGGTTACGGATGGTGGCGGCACCTACGTAGCTGAATGGGGCGGTATAGTTGCCACCACTGATGTTGACGTTCAATGTATGGCCGTAGCCATCGAAAGTACCCCTGAAGGGATAATCGGAATTACCCACCATCGTCGTCACGCTGATGTCGGCAGCCAGCATCACAGTCTTACCCTGATAAGATTCTGTGCCGTTGTTGACATTGTCGGCGAAGGTATTCCAGTCGGTTGCCGTGCGGATGACGAGATCGGCTCCCCATTTGACGATGTATGGCTTTCCTGCCTCAATGCTGGTGAGGTCGTCGCTGAAGTTCATCGTCAGTGTGCCGTCGCTGAAGTCTGTACTACTAAGTGTCTTGATGGTGGCGCCTTCCAATGGTGTGCCTGTGAAGTTGCTGAGGCCAAAGGGCAAACAGAGCGTGTTCCAATCACCGTCGCGATAGATAGTGCGGTTGGCGAGAGTGACATCGTAGTACATGCCGTCGCCCGCTGCCGTGTTGATGCCGTCGCCGTTGTCACCATTGTTGGCCAGTTCCAACTGCTCTGCCGCCCACGTGGCATAGAGCGTGGTGTTGCCGCTTATGGTAAAGGTTGTACCGGGGGCGTAGTTGGAGCCGCGGCCGTCAGCCTTGGTGTTCCACCCGCCGAATGTGTAGCCCGTGAGCACCAGGTTGCCGGTGTTGCCGAGGACGGTAACGGTCTGGCCTGATGGATACTCAGTGGCGTCGGTTGGTGCCGTTCCACTGGTTGCGTTGTTGCCATCGTAGGTGATATGGTAGAGGTAGGTTCCGCAATAGGTACATCTGCCGTTGCTTATATTGTGTTCCGTGCAAGGCTCTATCCGTGCAACTTTATTGCTCAGACTTGAAACTCGGTTACCATATTCTACGGGAGTTGAATTGTTGTTCACCGTCACGCGGAGGCCGTCGGCGATGGTCTTTGTGACAGCGCTGCCGCTGCTTCCTTGACCGATAGCTTCTGCATTTCCGTCATGTCCCGTGGCATTGACAGTGCCGCCGTAGACATTCACAGTTCCTCCACCTCTGTTGACACCACCTCCAATACCGGCAGACCAATGGCCAGAGGAGGCAGTGACATTGCCCCCATGAATGTTGATGGTGCCGCAGTTGCTAGAAGAAGAACCTCCTAAGCTTCCTATGCCGGCATTATCACCATTGCTTACGGTGGAGATCAAGCTGCCGGTGCCGTCGCTCTGCCCGTATATGTTTAATGTGTTGCCTTCACTCACAGTGATGCCATCCGAGACCGTCAGCGTCTTGCCATCACGAAGAATCAGATTCACCGTACCAGTGACTGTTATTCGGCTACTGATAGTGACATCGTTCTCCACCACGTACCAGCCTGTACTCATCGATGTGCTTCCCGATGTAACTGTGCTTCTGTCACTGTAAACGGAATGTGTTTCAAACGTATGCGTGGTTGAGTTGTAGGCAATGTAATCCACCCTATCCTCCCAGTTGGCGGTATAGGTACGGTTTCCCGTGGAGCCAGTGGGGATGGTGACGGTCATGGTCGGCTCAGAGAGGCCAGTGCCCGTCCACCCTGCGAACTCATAGCCGTTGCGGGTGGGGTTAACGAGGGTGATGGCTGCGCTCAGTTCACTGTATGTTGTCGGATTGGGTGTTACCACGGTTCCGCCTGCAAGGTTGTAGCTGATGGTGTATATGTTCTCCACCCACAAGGCGTAGAGATCAATCACGGCATTCTGCTCAGTGGCAAGACAGCTGACTGTCTCTCCGTCGGTGTAGGTCACCGTCCCGTCTGGCGTGGTGCTCCATCCTGCGAAGTACCAGGCGTCGCGTGTGAAAGTGTTGGCGGTGAGTGCCTGCGCAATGTCACCGTTGAACGTCTGGTCGCTCATCGTGCCTATGGCTTCATCGTGGTTCTTATTGAAGCGTACGGAGTAGTTGATGGGTGTCCACTGGGCGTAGAGGGTTACATTGTCATAGATAGTGAAGGTGGCTCCAGCAGCATAGTCAGTACCGCTGCCGTCAGCTGCCGTATTCCATCCTGCGAAGAGATAGCCTGGTCGCATCAGGTTACCGGTGTTGCCTAAAACGGTAACGATCTCGCTGTTGTCGTTGGCATAATGGGTGTTGTCGGTGGGCACGCTACCGCCCGTGTTGCCATTACCATTATAGGTCACGGTGTACCATTCGCTAAGATTGCAATAGATACATCTCCCATTGGTATAGCTATGCTCTGTGCAAGGCTGGAGCGTGACAGTATTACTATTCTGACTGAGGCTCCACGACATTAAGTAATACTCTTCGAGTGTTCCGCCAACATACACACGGAATCCTTCTATAATAGTCTTGGTGACAGCGGCTCCGCTGGAGCCGTGGCCTATAGCTTCTGAGCCAGTGTCATGACCCCTGGCTTTGATGATGCCGCCATAGATGGTTACTGAACCGCCACCGCCATATACGCCACCGCCGATGCCAGCCGACCAGGCATTACCTTCGGCTGTGATACGTCCACCGTGGATGGTGATGTCGCCAACAGATGCGTGATTGTTGCTTCCAATACCTGCATTTTTATAAGGTTCACCTTGATTGTTTTGGTCGTATGCAGTGGCATTCAGGACACCCGTGCCGCCGCTCTGACCATAGATGGTCAATGAGTTGCCTGTATTCACCATGATGCCCTTGGAGGCGGTCAGTGTCTTGCCGTCACGGAGAATCAAGTGTACCGTACCCCTGACCTCAATACGACTACCCACGGTGACATTGCTTCTCACCACGTACCAGGTCTCAGTGCCGTCAGCACCCATTGTCGTAGTGGACGCATTGATGGTGGTGGGGTCATCAACGGTATGCTCCACAAACGAGTGTGTGGCTGTCTGATAGACAAGATAGCTGACAGGCGCATAAGTTCCACAAAGCGTACATACGTCGTCCACGTAGTTATGCGAGGTGCAGGGCATCAGCTTGGCGTATTTGGATTGACAGGTGCTCAGACGGTTAGCAGGAGCGACGGGACTCGAGGCATTTGCGCTGCTATAAACCTTCGTGCCGTCGATGATCAGCGTGCCTGCACTGATGCCGGTACCAGCTCCCGAACCGATGGCCTGACTCTCGTCACCTGTGTATGCAGTTCTTGCCGTGGCCATGACCGTGCCACCGATGATGGTGACCGTGCCGCAGTTCGCGCCTACACCGCCACCGATGCCAGCACCCGTATCACCGCCCGTGGCATTGATGGTGCCGCCGTAGATGGTGATGGTGCCACCGTTACCGTTGCGACCGCCACCGATGCCAGCGCCCCAGTTACAACCGATGGCCTCGATGCTACCGCCGTGGATGGTGATGGTACCGCCAGCCTCTTCATAATTGCCGCCAATGCCAGCCTGTCCGTCTGTCGTGGCAAAACTTTGGAGCTGGCCCGTGCCACCGCTCTGATCATAGATGTTGAGGGTCATGCCTGGTGCCACATGGAGTCCCTTCTCGGCTCTCAGCTTCTTGCCGTCGGCAAGAATCAGGTGTACTGTGCCGAGCACCTCGATGCGGCTGCTACTGATAGTGACGTTGTTGTTCAAAAAGTACCACGTCTCGGTATCAGCTTCACCCATCGTCGTGCTGCTTGCCGTAACTGAAATGCAACTAGTTGCAGCCAGTGTCTCGAAATCGCGTGTGGTGGTATTATAAGCACGGTAGGATACACTCGGTACCTCCACCTGGAGACTGCTGGTCATCTTCGGCACCACATTGCCTTCGCGAACTTCCCAGCCGTCACCGAGCATAGCTCTCAGTGTTTCGCCTGTGGCAGTGGTGTAAGTACCCTGTGAACCGATATTCTGTGTTTTGTAACTATTGGTAATGGCATTGTTGTCTCCATATGCCAATCTAAGATCTACGCAGTTGGTGTAGGTACCAGCCGCCAGGCAATTGATGAGCGAGTTGCTTTCGCCCGCCCAGCCCTGGAAAATACCTACAGCAGCACTACCGCCAGTGATGCTGCCCGAAAAACGGCAGTTGCGGATAGTATTGATTGAGCCGCTGGCATGACCGATAAAACCGCCGCAGTGCGAACTGCTGCACGTTATTGCCACCCGCACATCGCAGTTTTCAATCAGATTTGGATTGCCAACCATGCCGCCAACGAGTCCCGAACAGTGTATGGCTCCGTTGACTGTTCCAGTGACAATCAGATTCTTGATAGTGGCGCCATACACATGGTTGAAAGGTGCGGCATATGCATCTGATGAACTGAAATTGAAATTCAATATATGTCCGCAGCCATCGAAGGTGCCCCTGAATCTGTGGTTGGGGTTGCCGACTGGTGTCGATACGCTGATGTCGGCGGCCAGTTTCACCACCTTGCCCAAATACGACTCGGTGCTGCTGGTTACATTGCTGGCGAATGTGTTCCAGTCGGCTGCCGAAGTGATGATGAGGTCGGCATCCCCTTCATTGACCCACTGGGCGTAGAGTGTCACAGGCCCTTTATCCTCTGAGGTGGCCGTAAGAGTTGCCCCGTCAGCATAGGCAGTGCCGCTGCCATCCGATTTGGTGTTCCATCCAATAAAGACATAGCCGTCACGGTACATGGTACTACTTGTCAGCGTGCCACTGTTCTCAATGGTCTGCTGCGCCATCTCGCCGCTGCCGCCGTTGTTGTCGAAGGTGACATGCTTGTAGTAGTAATAGTCCCATGAGTAGCTTTCGTTGGTGAATTCTGACCAACTCTCTACAAATTCTGCTCCATGAACAGCAACAACAGTCGTCATCATCAGCGCCCACGTCTTGGACTGTGCAGACGAGGAATTCCTGTTGTCAAAATCAAAGGAATTTGAATAGTTTTTGGTTTCCGTGCCCTTATCTTTTAGTGTACTACGATGGAGGCTATACTCATCACCGGTATGATCAGACCCACCATCCGTAAAATCCACAGGCATAGCCTTGAGCGCGTCCACATCATCGCGGGCATACAAAGCCGTAGTATGCCAAGCTGTCGTTCCAGTGAAGCTTTGTTTCACCATGTAATTACAGTTCAGCCTCATTCGTGTGTAGGAAGGAACATTCTCTGTATGCCCAAAAAGCGTGTAAACGGCATTCTTTTTTTCACTACCAGGATTGCCTGATACAAAGGCGCCAAATTTATCAGTGTATTGGCGCATATACAAATTCTCCCAATGCGTATTGTTCAGTCCGTTGTAGGAAATTGAATAATTACCCCAGAAGTCACAGCATCCTGAACGTTGTCCATACCATGTCCACGGTCCATTATCCGTGGCCCACGCCGTGGTGGTCATGAGTAGGAGGAGTAAACTCAAGACGATTCTCATCGTCTGATTTTTTGCAATTCTTGTCAGTCTTGTCATATTATTCTATGTTGTTGAGTGTTATTTGATGATTACCTTCTTGCCGTTATGGATGTAGATACCTTTTTTGAGGGTCGAGGGTCGAGGGTCGAGGGTCAAGGGTCGGCCGCCGAGATCATACCACGCGCCAGCACTCCCCTCTCTCACGGGAGTGGGGTTGGGGGTGAGGCTGTCTGTTGTTTCATCGTCGCCGAAGTTCAGGACGAAAGCCTTGACTTCGTTGGCTTTGTCGCCTGCCGTAATGCCGTTCAGCGTGAAGTAAGCGCGGCATGAGCCGATGGTGGTGGTGTTTTGGCCGTCGGGATAGTAGAGGGTGCTGCCGCCACCGAGGAAGAGGACGCTACGGTTCTCATCGTTGTAGATGACGGGGCTGTAGGTGCCCACGAAGTCCACATAGGTGGTCGAGACATCGGCAGTGGTGTTGCTGATGGTGACATTGTTGAATACGGGATTCTCGATATCACCTGCACTGTTTATCATCTTTGGAACGACTTGGCCATCGAGAATCTTCCAGCCGTCACCGAGCAGGGCTAACAAGTCGCTACCCGTGGCGGTGGTGTAGGTGCCCTCTTTTTTCAGCACTGACGAATTAACATTATTGGCCACAGAATTGTAATAGCAACCTGAGAGATTTCCACGTGCTTCGCCACTCACAAACACATAAGTTTTACCTTTGGGGTCGGTCGCTGTCATGGTCATAGATGAGGGCGCGAACAGGCAGTGGGTAAGATTCGCCGTTGAGTTGCTGCCCTGTGTCCAGCCGACCATACCGCCGCCCTGATTGTTCTTAGTTTTGTATGTGATTGAACCTGTGAAGAGACAATCGGACATGTTGATTGTAGCACCGCTGTTGACTCGTGCCACAAAAGCACCGCCATCCACCCAGTCCGCTGAAGATGGACTGTAACTGGAATTAATCTTAACACAGCTCCAGCAATTCTTGATAGTAGTAGTGCCAGAAATGTATGATGCGATAGAGGCAGGACGGTGCTTTCCGAAAGTGATGTTTCCAGCTATTTTCAGATTCTTTATCGTGGCATTTCCGAGGGTGTTAAAGAGTGCTATTTGTTCTGTACTTCCAGAAGAAAGGCTGACGGTAATGGTATGCCCACAACCGTCCAAAGTACCATTGAAAGTTCCTCCCACCATTGACGAGACACTTAAGTCTGTGGCCAGTTTTACAGTCTTGTTTTGGTAGTTGCCGACATTGCTGGCAAAAGTACTCCAATCGGCTGACGAGCGGATAGTAAAGTCTGCTCCGTCCCATTTTACAATATAGGGTTTTCCAGCCTCGATGCTGGTCTGGTCATCGGAGAAGTTCATCGTCAGTGTGCCGTCGCTGAAGTCCGTGCTTTCAAGGGTTTTCACCGTGGCGCCTTCAAGGGCTGTGTCGTCGAAGCTGCTGAGGTTGAAGGGCAGAACAAGCGTGTTCCAGTCGCCGTCTCGGTAGATGGTGCGGTCGGTAAGGGTGACGTTATGATACAATCCGCTGGCCGCCGCTACGCTTATCGCATCGCTGTTGTTACCATTGTTGGCCAATGCCAGTTCTTCCACCAGCCACTTGGCATAGAGGGTTATGTCACCGTATGAGCCGCTGACAATAGAGGTCACGGCATCACCTGTGCAGTCCTCATTGTCGAACCATCCGCCGAAACTGTAGTTCGTCTTGGCGGGTTCTTGCAGGGTGATAGTCTCGCTTTCTATGTTGTATGTGGCGGGGTTGTCAGCATGGTTAGTTCCACCGTTGAGGTTGTAGGTGATGGTGTACTCTGTGGGTATCCACTTGGCGTAGAGCGTCACGTTGCCGTTCTCGTCGAATGGAATGGTGGTGGCGGGCACGGTCAGTCCGGCATCGGTGTACCAGCCAATGGTGTAGCCCTCACGTGTGGGTCCGTCGATGCTGATGGCGGCGTGCATAGCATCGCCGTTGGGATTGTGGGCATCGTGTAAGAGGCCATCGGCGCTGATGGGCGCGTAGCTGCCGATGAAGTCAGCATAAGTGGTCTCGACGTTGGCCGTGGCGTTGCTAATGAGGACATCTTCAAACACGGGATTAACGATGTTATCGCCAGTCGATGTCCACTTCACGATGTAAGGTTTTCCTGCCTTGATGTTCGTGGCATAGCTTAAACTAAGCGTCAACGTTTGGTCACTGAAGTATGAGGTTTCAAGGGTCTTCACTAAGAATCCCTCTAAGGGCGTGCCGTTGAGACTGACGAGGTTGAAAGGTAGGACGAGTGTGTTCCATGAGCCGTCCTTGTAGAGTGTATGGCCGGCGAGGACGACACGATGCGGCTTGCCGTCCGCAGCCGCAGCACTGATAGCACTGCTATTGTCGGTGTTGCCGGTCAGTTCCACTACGGGCGTCCAGTCGGCATAGAGGGTGGTGTTCTGCTTGATGATAAACGTCGAACCCTCGGAATATAATGTGCCGCTTCCGTCGGCCTTGGTGTTCCACCCAGCAAAGGAGTAGCCAGTGCGCTCCAGGTTGCCGCTATTGCCAAGAACGGTGACGAACTGATACGGTTCATATTCTGTTGCGTCTGTGGGAACGGTGCCTACAGTTGCGTTGTTGCCGTTGTAAGTGACATGACGGTGGGAGGTACCGCAGTAGCTGCAGGTGCCATTAGTCCAGGTGTGCGAAGTGCAGAGCATGACCTTGGCGTAGGAGGAACGGCATGTGCTTACACGGTTTGAGGCGTTGACAGGATTCGTGGCAGACGCACTAGAGTACACCTTCATATCTCCTAAAGTCAAGGTACCTTCGGTGCTGCTTGTTCCACTTCCTTTGCCGATGGCTTGGCCATTATTTCCTGTGGCATATATTGTGCCGCCAGTGATGGTGATGGTGTTGGCACTTGCATCACAGCCACCGCCAATGCCTGCCGAATTGGCGCCACCCGTGGCCGTGATTGTGCCGCCAGTGATGGTGATGTTGCCGCTTTCACCGAAATTGCCACCACCAATACCTGCGCCAAAGTCACCACCTGTGGCAATAATCGTACCGCCATGAATATTGACCCGGCCGCTATTATTAAAAACAACAAAGGTCCCACGAGGTTGTCCTCCTGCGCCTATACCAGATCCTTCTCCACCAGAACAAGTTGCCGTAATCACACCGCCATGAATGGTGATGGTGCCATTGCTCACTGCGCCGTTACTGCCTATTCCAGCATGTTGATTGGTGCTTGCATTGGCATTAAGGCGACCTGTTCCGTCAGACTGGGCATAGATGTTGAGCGTTTTACCACTAGCCACATGGATGCCGGCAGAAGCCGTCAGCGTTGCATCGTCGAGGAGTATCAGGTGGGCCGTGCCACTCACAGTGATACGGCTGCTTATGGTGACGGTGCCTTGAACCACATACCATGTATTATTATTCCATGTTGTGGTTTTAGAGTTGACGGCAGTATAGGAAGCGGCATAGAGCGTTTCAAACTCTTCTGTTTCCGTATTATACTTAAGGTAAGGGATGCCTGTGGGCTGTTCTCCTAGTGTCCACTTGGCGTAGAGGGTCACTGTGCCGTCGTCGGCAAAGGGAATGGTGGTGACGGCACTCTGTCGTGCGGCGTCGGTGTACCATCCGCTGAGGGTATAGCCAGTCTTAAGAGGCTGATTGAAGCTGATTGCGGCATGCATGGCACGGCGACTGGTGTTGTGGGCATCGACCAACGAGCTGTTGGAGAATGGCTTGTAACTACCGTTGAGGCTGGCGTAAGTGGTCTCGATGTTGGCCGTGGCGTTGCTGAGGGTGACGTTGGTGAACATGGGGTTCTCGATGGTGGAGGTCAGCCTGGGAACGACATTATCGCCGCTCACCTCCCAGTCATCGCCGAGCTGGGCCCTCAGAGTTTCGCCAGTGGCCGAGGTGACAGTGCCTTGCTTCGTAGCATTGCCGTAGGAGCCTTTATAGTAGCTGTGGTTCATAGAGGCAGCGGCACCATTGGTGCGGTAGAAGATAGCGGTGTTGCCGTCTAATGTGATGTTCATACTGCCTGCCATTAGGCAGTTGGTGAAGGTCATGGCCAGCGAACCACTGCGCCAGCCCACATAGCCGCCGCAGTGGGAGGTGTTGCTTCCACTGATAGTACCATTGAAGAGACAATTAGTAAAACTGATTGTGCCACCCGAACCAAAATTGCAACATGCGATGAATCCACCGTGAGTACCGTCGCCGTTAACGGACGTATTGATGATAATGCTACTTTGGCAGTTTTCGATGGTGCAAGAGCCAGTACTTAAGCAAATTAAGCCTCCTGCAAACCTATAACCAGTATTGATGGTGCCAGCCACCTTGAGGTTCCTAAAAGTCGCATCTGCGGTGTTGCAGAAGGGGGCACAATATGCCCCAGTTGCCGTCTTGTTGAAGGTCAGCGTATAGCCGCAGCCGTCGAAGGTACCTTTAAAAGACGTGTTGTCTATACCCACCATGGTGCTGACGGTGATATTGGCGGCCAACTTGACAACCTTACCCTGATAAGAATCGATACCATTATTGACATTATCAGCAAAGGCGTTCCAGTCAGAAGCAGAGCGGATGATGAGGTCAGCACCCCACTTAGCGATGTAGGGCTTGCCAGCCTCGATGCTGGTAGCATCGGCGAAAGTGAGAGTCAGCATGCCGTCGTTCTGCGTGGTGTAATTGGAGGAGGCGAGGGTCTTCAACGTGGCACCTTCGAGGGGCGTGCCGGTGAGGGTAGTCAGGTTGAAGGGCAGGACGATGGTGTTCCATGTGCCGTCACGGTAGAGGGTGAGACCGTCTATCTGCACACTGTTGAAGGTGGTTCCGGCTCCTGCGGCATCTGCGATGGCCGTGCGGTTATCAACCTCGGCATCAAGGGTGAGCGTCGGACAGGGCACCACTGCGTCGCTGCCGTTCACTATCCAACCGTTGCCTAACAGGGTGCGGAGGGTCTCGCCGGTGGCGTTGGTGGAGGTGCCTTGTGCGTCGATACTGTTCTTGTAGTAGCAGTTGTTGAGCGAGCCAGCCCCACCATTGTTGTCGCTGCCAAAGAAGTTTCCACGATAGGTGCTGGTTGCACTGCTTGTGCCGTTCATCAGGCAGTTATTGAACGTTATTCCGCCCCAGCACAGATAGCCCACGAAGCCGCCCTGATGGAGGGGACGACCAGCGAGAGTGCCGTCGAAAAGGCAGTCGGTGATGATGGCGTTGCCATCGCTCCAACCGATGAAACCGCCCATGTGCCCCGTAGTGAAGTAGGTGCCGAGTGCCCCGTTGTCGCTGTCCCAAGTGAAATTGTAGTTGATGCTGACGCTGCTGTGACAGCCGATGATGGTCACGTTGCGGTTTTGCGAGAGGATGCCGATGAGTCCGCCCAACGATACGTTGGAGTCGTCGGGATAGTCATTGCGGGTGATGGTGCCGGTGAGATTGATGTACTTGAACGTGGCTCCGTTGACATAACGGAAGGGTGCCACGGCGATGTTGGGATGGCCGCCGCCTGTGCCTGTTCCGTTAATGGCGAGGTTCATAGTGTGGCCGGTGCCGACGAAGGTGCCACTGAAGGGAGTGTCGTAGGTACCCGCCATAGTGCTGACTGTGATGTCGGCTCCCAGGGCGAAATACTTGCCGCTATAGGTGTTACCGTTGTTCACGTTGCTGGCGAAGAGGTTCCACTGCCCTGCTGTGCTGATGACGTAGGGATCGTCGGCGGTGCCACTACCGGGGAAGTCAGAGGCTACCCACTGTGCATAGAGCGTCGCATTGGCATTGTCGGTATAGGCGGCACCAGGACTGTATGCCGTGCCGCCGCCGTTCTGGGCGGTGGTCCATCGCTGGAAGTTGTAGCCGTCGCGGGTGGGCACGATGCTGCTAAGGGTGAGCGCTGCGCCCTCGCCCTTCTGCTGCTGTGCGGGTGCTCCGCTGCCGCCATTGGCATCGTAGGTCACGATGTAGGGGGCTGCGACTTGGATGCCGGAATAGCTATAGATGGGGCTGCTGTCGCCCGTAGCATCGACGAATGTAAAATCGACCTCGTATGTGCCGGGGGTGGTGATGGGCAGATAATGGTCGAAGCCGTTGTAGTGCCACTGGTTGTCCTCGCCGAAGCGCTTGAGGTTGGCTGTCAAGTTGATGGGATTGTAGCCTTCTACGGGCTGGCTGTTGCCGTCCTTCACGAATACTTGTATAGTCAGCGGGGTACTGGGGGCGTCGGGGTCTTCGCACCAGCCTTTCACATAAATAGAGCCATGTTTGCCGTTGAGCGATTCGATAACGGTGGTCGGCGAGTTACCTGACACATAATCATTGCCCATCAGCCTTAGTTCAGCGAGTTGAAATTTGGCAGCTGGTTGATTGTTATATTGGTCATTATTTTGTAAGCCATTTACAGCACTTACTTCAAAGCGGAAGTACTTATATGCCTGCGAGTTCGAAAAGGTGAAAATGACATCAGTGTTATTAGAAGCGGGCATTGAGGTGTTGTTGGTCTTGCTGTCAAGGAGTGTCCAGGCATCGCCTTGATTCCGTTTGCCATAGAGTACCCAAGCCGTCGGATTGCGGTTGGGGTATGTCTGAGTGTCTTCGGCCGTGGTGAGGATGTAGCCAGTTGGGATGATAGCGTTGGGCGTATTGAACTCCACGTATATTCCACTGCCTAAAAGACAGCACCACTTGCTTCCAGTGTTGTTGTCCAGCAATGCTGTCCAGTTAGAGTTATTTCCGTAAGTATTTCCAATGCCCGCCGTCACGTTGTACGACGTATAGGTGTCATCTGCCCACGCGGGGGTGGAGGTCATCAGTGTGAGCAACAGTGTCATGGCGAACCGTGTCATCCGTGCAAGTCCTGTTTTCTTCATTTTGTGCTTTTTATGTGATTATTCTGAAAAAACGGTGCAAAGGTACGGAAAAGAGAGAAAAGAGAAAAAAAAGGTATTATTTTGCAGCAGCACCTGGGCTGATGATGCGTATGTTGATAAGTGGAGCAACGGCCTCATCGTTGGTGGTGACGTTCATGATGCCATCGGTGTCACCCGTACCGTCGATGTCGCGGATGGAATAGAGGGAACCCGATTTCTGCGGCGGCAGGAAGGTATAGCCGTGATAGGTGCGCGTCTTTAACCCGTCGAGGGCAACGCCCTCCTGAGAGAACCCGCCATTGACGATCATGCCATATTCCAGACAGGTAGTGATGACACGTGCGAGGTCTTTGCCGGAAAGGCGTCCCGGCTTGACACAGAAGCTGCGCCCGTCGCCTGTGAACATGGGTGCTACCCACTCGGAATTGCAGCCTTCTATGGTGCTCACATGCTGATAGACCTTTATCCACTTCATAACAGCCTTCTCCATGATGGTGCTCCAGTTGGGTTGGTTGTCCTTGCCTACGCACAAGACTGGCTCTCCCTCGTAGGTGACAGGAAAGCGGTTGCCGACGCGCACGGTAATGGGGTTGCCCATAGGATCGAACATATCCACACGGAAAGACTCGGGCGATTCCTGATGGATGATGGACTTGATGAACTGGGGATACTGGAAAGCCAAATTGGCCAGAACGGACAGGGTGTTACAATCATTCAGGCTCTTATGGTTCACATCAGCCATAACGGGTTCGCCATTGGGGAAGAGCGTCACGTCGAAGGGCTTTATGTTGGCAGAAGTGAGGGTGAGACTCTCCTCCGTGCTCTCGAGCCATTGCTTCATAACGTCTTCTGACTTCAGTACGTAGAGGAAATGGCGTCCCAGGGGGGTAGCGGAATGGTAGGTGAAATCGGTAAAGGTCGGCATCAGGTCGTCCAACTTGCCGTCGCAGAACCCTTTCTTACTGTTGTAGCAGACAGGCAGCGACTCTGGCGTGGGCTTTGGGTCGGGGATGAAGAAGAGGCGTGTGATGCCATCGTGCCCTTCGGTCATGATGACGTTGTCGTTGCGCTGCACGATGAAGATATAACGGTTGTTCCAGAAGGGCGGATAGAGATCTATTTTGGTGCCTTTGAGTTCTATCTCGCGCTTGAAGTCGCCGCTCAAAGAGTATTTCCACTCGAAATGAGTAGAGTCGGTAAGCGTCAAGGTCTCCACAGGTTCCGCTCCGGCAGGATTCGTGAAGCGATAGTCCGTAAAGATGCCGTCCTTAAGACGTCCATACCTGTACAAGACCAAATCCTTGCCAATGAGTTCGCTCCATTCACACGTTTGCGATGCGACCTGAAACGGTAGCATCAGCAGGTAGAGTAATAATAAAAACATCAGTTTCATAATGTATCTTATTCTGGTTTCCTGAATAAATGTAAAGAAGTCGTTTGTTTGTTGCCGTCAGGGGTTGTTTCCTCATGTGTCCACACCATCGTGTTGCCGCTCCTGTCAAACGAAACAACTTCGTCAAACTTCAAGGTCTGTTGCTGGAATTTTTCCAGGATGGTCCTCCTCGTCATTTCTTTATTGAAATCCAGGGTGTCTTTCAGACGTTCCACCGTCGCCTGTGGGAAATTGCTCGTGTCAAAATCAAACGAAAGCATTTCTGCGTTACGGCTATCGCAGTCGTATGTCAGCGTGTCGCCATTCAGCGTCCACAGCCCTTTCGTGCGAACGGCCGTTGGGATTAGCACGAGAACATCTTGCTGCTCCTCCTTGAGTTGAATCTGCCCCTGAATTTCCATGACCCAAGTCCTTTCGAAGGTACTGTCCTCATGAAACACGATGGTATCCTTATTCAACACCCATCTGCCAATAATCAAGTCGGCTATGTCCTGCTGCGATACATCCTCCGAATTTTGCCTGATATACTTTTCTATATCCTCGTCGGTGATGTCCATCAGCAGTTTGTTCTCGCGGTTCAGCCCTTCCAACTTTGTAACAGCATTCTTATAGACATCTTTCCGGTCGAAATATCGCACGATATAGAGCGCTGTCGATTTTTGTGCGAAAACCTGCTTCATCACATGACGCAGGCCTTCGAGGTTCAGAACGCCGCCGTTAAAGAAGGCAGTGGGGGGCAACTCGTACAGGATGTCCTCGTACGCATCCTTGCTGAGCGGACGGCGGAACATGGGAGCATCAGCCATCACCTTCATCAGCGAGCGGCGCACGTAGTAGCACGACTGCACATTGTCGTAGAACTGGTTGTTTCCCAGGTTCATGCGAGCATCGATGCCGCTGTTGAAGGCGTTCTCCTTCGTGTCGGCAGTCCACGGCTTCACCACCGTAGGATCGTCGTACAGATACTTGAAGGCCATATCCAGCGTGTCCTTCGACAGCGAGTCGATGAGCTCCTGATGGGAGGATACATACATGGTCACCTGGAACAGACTGTCCTCCAACTGTATCTCATCCTTCAGCCCCTGTGCGATCTCATCGATGTCGCACACCGCCATGATGGCCGTCTCGCGCTGTGCCGAGCGCTGACGGCTGTAATCCACTCGGTTGTTCGCAAAGAGAGTCAGCCCTACGCCGATGGCAGTGCCCAAGATGCTGAGTGATAATTGTTTTAACTCAGGGTATTTGGTTTGTTTTTCCATATTAGCTTTCAACTTGTCAACTATTAAATAGGATGGATTAGTACTACACGATTCCTGCTTTCCTCATCTTTTCGCGCAATTCCTCGTTCTGATGGATGAAGCGCTCGATGAAGACGTTCTGGTCGCCTATGCGCCAGCGCTGGTAGATGATGATTGCTACAAGTACCAACAGGACTGCTACAATAGAGACCACTAAGGCAATGGCGATGAGAAGTGTTGTGTCCATCTGATGATTATTATGATATGTTTACCAACTTAATTTCTCCTTGTTGAAGAAGGCTATGGTGAGGCGGTAATGTGGGGTGTCATCGACAGCATTGGAAAGCTGGTCGGTGCCGGCATCGAAGAATTGCAGTTTCTTGAGCCCCAACATACGTCTGGCGATGCCGCGCACCCAAAATGTGGAGGAGGGGTTGAAGCGCATGGATTCCTCCTCGAACCGTTGTTGGAGGCTTGGGTTGGCATCTATGATGTCCAAGGCTTCCTTCAGGTCATCTGCCAAGGGGAAAGGATAGCTAAAATAGCACTTGCCTTTGACCAGGTAGTCACGGTCGTCCTTGCAGAAGGGGGTGCCGGAGACGAGCAATATCTGATCGCGGGTAACCTTGCCCAGTACTTTCACCAGGATGCCGGGCTGTTTATCGGTAGCCTCGCGGACGCAGATGTAACGCGAGTTGACGAGCTCGGCGTATGATGTGGAGCCGCTCTTCTTCAGCAGCCTTTCATTCCATGAGAGCGGGACGAGTTCGCCTACGCTCCACTTGTGTTCTGGTGTTTCCATATAATGAGTTCGCTGTATCATGATTCCAGCTGCAAAAGTACGATGATTAAATATAACGAAAGTCCCATGGTAGGAAAAGATGGTCTCACTTCGGGAAAGAATGCTCACGGGGTAGTCTCAAAACGAGAAAAAGTTAAGCCTGGCGTGAGACTGCCAGGCTTAAAAGTGTCGATGAAATGGGTGTTTTGGGCTATTTCCCTGCTACGCCGCGATATTCCGACGGCGACATGCCGTAAGCATCGCTGAAAATGCGGAAGAAGGAACTACGGGCGAAACCGGAGAGCTCCGCGATCAGCGATACGGAGTCTGTCGTCGTGGCCAGCAGGTGTGCCGCGTAGCGCAAACGGTACTCGTTCACGAAACCCGTCACGCTCTTGCCATTCGTGCAAGCGTTGATGGCATCTGAGACATAATGTTCGTTCGTGCCCACTAACTGGGCCAGACGTAAGCGGTCAAGCCCCGTGTCCGTGTAGATGCGTTCTGGCGAGTCCATGAGGTCGCAGATGCGGCGGAACAGTTGCTGTTGCGTCGTCAGGCTTTCTTCCGGTTGGGCCTTCAGCTGCTCAATGGCCTGCTGTTCTTCGCGCTCACGCTGCTCAATCTCAGCCACCAAGCGCTGGTTCTTCGCCCTCAACTCCTTATTATATCTATAGGTGCGCCACAACAGGTAGCCGATGAGTAGGAGGATGATTCCTCCAGTGATGAGCAACAGGCGGTGCAGATACAGTTGAAAGTTCAAATTTGAAAGCTGAAGGTCACGTTCGTGCGTCTGATAGATCACCGCCAGCTCCGCTGCATCGCTCTTCCTCTGCCAGACGAGGGCAGAGTCGATGGCGGCGCTGACGCTGTCGGCAATGACCAGTGCATCGGCGTTGCGCCCGGCTTTTCGGTAGGCTGCATAACGCGGCGAAAGGCGGGTGGCGATATTGTCGAAGGTCATGCGGGCGTCGTCGGTAGCGAGATAGGTGCTGTCGATCAGTTCGTACCAATAGGCGGCTTCGTCGTAGCGACCGGCTGCCATCAGGTATTCGGCAGCCTCCGTGTAACCACGAGGCTCGAAGATACGGCGGCGGGGAACAGCGGCATAAGTGGCTGCTGCCTCGGCACTACGGCCGGCGCGTTGCAGGTAGCGTGCGCGTTTGAGGGCGAGATGTCCGCGCCATTCCTCCAGTAGCAGCGAGTCGGTGCAGACCTGCTCGAAATCGGCAAACTCCTGTGCGCAGCGATCGAGCCATTGCTGAGCCCCTTCGATATCGCCCATGTCGAAGAGCGCGCAGGAGATGCTCATCGTGATCCATGGCAGATCGGCCCGTCGATTGTCGGCACATTCCTGCTGCTGGATTTCGTAGGCTCGTTGCCAGGAGAGACGAGCCTGGTCGCTTTGGTGGAGCTGCGTCTGGACATCTGCCATGAGCATCAGCAGCGATGACTTGACGATCCTCGGGAAGGAATCGTTCGCCTCGGACTGTGACAACAGTGTTGTAACGATGTCCAGCGCGCCGTCGGTGTCGCCCCGTTGTAAGCTCAGATATGCCCATCGGAAACCCGCATCGCCATAGAGAAACCAGTCTTGCGACGGATTCTCGGCATAGCCTTCATAGGCTTCCTTATAATAATGCTCGGCGATTTTCATCTGCCATCCCTGGTCGTAAGCCAAGCCCCTCATGTGGTTAGCCCTGGATGCACCGATGTACTTGGCCTGTTCCATGCTGTCGATGATGGCGAGTGTGCGCTCCAACGCCTTGGCCTTGCGTGCCTGGCTGTAGCGCTTCCACGCTGCGGCCTTCGCTTCGTCGGAGGTGTTGGCACGGCGGTCCGTACAGCCTGCAAAGAGCAGCACGGCGCAAATCAGAAAGGATATGAGTGGTTTGTTATTCATCGCTTTGTTTCGTAAGATATAGGGTGGACGTTTCCTCTGTGCCGTCAGGAAGCTGCGTGACCTTGCTCCATTGCAGCTTGGTCTCGGAGTGGTCGATGAAGGCTCCGTAGTTGATGGTCTCCTTGCCCTTCTTGCGGGCTTCTTCCTGACTCTTGCGGTTGGCTTGGTGCCACGAGTCAACATACTCCAGGATGTCGGGCTTCAGTTCTGCCCTGTAGCTGATGCCTGTGGTGTCGACGGTATATACGAGTTCGGGCTTAAAGGTGACGGCAACGGAGTCGCCGCGGAGTTTCCAGGTTACTTGTGAGGTTTGGGTGACCACGATGGTTCCGATGTAGAGATGTGCTGATTCATAGGAGGTGTGGGTGAAGGTCCCCGTATGGTCCTTCCTGAAAGCGAGACATGTCTCCAGTATCTCGTCGCGGCTGCCCTTGCTCTGTGTGCGCCACTCGCCCACCAGTTGCTTCTCGCGCAGCGGATCGCCTTTGCGCTTCCGGCTCTCGATGTATTCCTCTTTCTCGCCGTCGCTGATGCCCATGAGGAACTGGCACTCGTCGCTCAGGTTCCTCCATTTCTGGGCGGTGGACGAGAACAGTTGCTGACGGAGGGAGGAATAGGAGATGTAGTAACGGATATCGTCGCGACGCAGCAGCTCTTTCAGATATGCAGCGATATCAAAGCTGTAGTCGGGCGTGTTGATCTTCCGTTGGATGAACTCCTGTTCGTCCAAGGGCGGGCGCCATTCGAGTGAGGCGCTGAGGTAGTTGTAGAAATCGTGGCGGTCGCTGTAGAACACCTGCATCTTGTCGATGAACGTGGCGTTGTCGATGTTCTTCCAAGCCTCTTGGTTGCTGAGGAACACTTTCTCGTTGGCATCGTCGATGACGTAGCCCTGCCCGATGAAGTGGTCGGCGAGCAGGTAGTCGAACACGGCCGACAAGGTGTCGAAGCCGACCTTCTCCAACGTGTCTAAGTGTTCCATCAGGTACTGTGCCTTGAGGCTCACCTGGTACTCCTCGTCGGCGTAGCCCTCGAAGGTTTCCACCGTGTTGTCGATATCGTGTATGGCCATGATGGCGAGCTGACGTCCGCTGGCCAGCTTCTTCTTGTGGTCGAAATACCTTGATGAGCCGAAGGTGAGTAGGATCGATATGGTCGTTCCCATGACGGAGAGCAGCAGGCTCTTCACGATGCTCTTCACGTGGACATGACGCCACCACTTGGACAGGTTTATTTTCTTCATTATTCGTATGACTGCGCTTGAAAACTCTTGGATACTTCCGCGTCTCAGGCCGCAAAGGTAAGCATTATTTTGCAAAGAGCATTCATTTCGAGCTATATTTTTATGACTTTAGGAGTGAAAGATGGTGTTGCGCTGCTACAGGGCTTCGGCGAGCTGCTGGAGGGCTTGGGCGAGGACGGGGCGTGGGAGGGCGATGTTGAGGCGCATGAAGCCGTCGCCGCCGGGGCCGAAGGTGGCTCCGTCGTTCAGGGCGAGGTGGGCACGGTTGATGAAGAGGTCGAGGAGGGCGTCGTGGGAGAGACCGAGGTCGCGGCAGTCGAGCCAGACGAGGAAGGAGGCTTCGGGGCGTACGGGATGGATCTGCGGCAGATGGCGCGTGCAGAAATCCTCGACGAAGCGTACGTTGTCCTCGACGTAGGCCAGCATCTGACGACGCCAGTCGTCACCCTCGGGGGTGAAGGCGGCGATGGTGGCGATGATGGAGAATATGGTGGGTTCGTTGAACTCGTTGGCGCAGAGCCAGCCGTAGAAGCGTTCGCGAATCTGAGGGTTGGGGACGATGGCGTAGCTGCTGACGATGCCGGCGATGTTGAAGGTCTTGGAGGGTGCACCGAAGGTGATGCTGCACTGGGCTGCGGCTTCGGAGACGGAGGCGAAGGGTACGTGGCGATGGCCGAAGAGTGCCATGTCGGCATGGATCTCGTCGCTGATGACCAGGACGTCGTTGCGAGAACAGATGTCGGCGACGCGGGTGAGGGTGTCGCGATCCCAGACGATGCCTACGGGGTTGTGGGGATTGGAGAGGATGAGGAGGCGGTTGCGGGGGTCGCGGGCCAGGGCTTCGAGGCCCTCGAAGTCCATGGTGTAGGGATGAGGGATGAGGGGATTCATGACGACTTCGACGCCGTTGTCCTGTGGCACGAGGCGGAAGGGGTGATAGACGGGTGGCTGGATGATGACGCGCTCGCCGGGCTTCAACATGCAGTTGACGACCATGCCAATGCCTTTGACGATGCCAGGGATGAAGGTGAGCCAGTCCTGTTCGACGTGCCAGCCGTGGCGGTCGAGGAGCCAGCGCTGGATGCTCTGCCAGAGCTCGTCGGGGGTGATGGTGTAGCCGAAGAGCGAGTGGTCGAGGCGACGGCGCATGGCTTCGGTGATGAAGGGCGGCGTCTCGAAATCCATGTCGGCCACCCAGAGGGGCAGCAGGTCGGTGCGGCCGAAGTTCTCACGTAAACGGCAGTATTTGTAGGAACCGCTGCCGGTGCGGTCGATGATGCGGTTGAAATCGTAGAGCATGTTTGAGTTGAGAGTTGAAAGTTGAAAGTTGAGAGTTGAACTTTCGGAGCAGCGAGAGCAATCAAGCTTGCTTGAATTGCCGAGTCGTGACGAAAGTCAGCGAAGCTAAAGTTGAAAGTGGAATGGTTGTGCAAAGGTAGTGTTTTTAGAGAAATATAAATCAAAAAGGTAACATAAAATATGTTTTTAGGGCAAAAAGGATAAAAACCTTCTCCTCGAAACGCTAATCTCTAATCTTTTTATTACCTTTGCGCCCGATTTTCACAGCAAAAGGACACAAGAATGAAACAGACCATCACAGGTGCAGAAGCGCTGATGCGTTCGTTGGAGCATGAGGGCGTGACCACGTTGTTCGGTTATCCGGGCGGCGCAATAATGCCTGTCTATGATGCGCTTTACGACCACAAGGAATCGTTGAACCACATTCTGGTGCGCCACGAGCAGGGCGCCGTTCATGCTGCGCAGGGCTATGCCCGTGTGAGCGGCCGCGTCGGCGTGGCTATGGTCACGAGCGGTCCGGGTGCGACGAACACGGTGACGGGCGTGGCTGACGCGATGATCGACTCTACGCCGTTGGTCGTGATCTGCGGACAGGTGGGTGCTGCGCTGTTGGGCACGGATGCCTTCCAGGAGGTTGACGTGGTGAACATGACGCAGCCGATCTCGAAGTGGAACTATCAGATCCGTCGTGCCGAGGATGTGGCGTGGGCCGTGAGCCGTGCGTTCTATATCGCCCGTAGCGGCCGTCCCGGTCCCGTGGTGCTGGACTTCACGCGTAATGCTCAGGTGGGTGAAGTGGATTATGAACCCGCCGACATCGATTTCATCCGTTCGTACGTTCCGGTTCCTCATGTCAAGATGGATGCCGTTCGCAAGGCGGCACAACTGATCAACGACGCCGTGAAGCCCCTGCTGCTGGTTGGTCAGGGCGTGGAACTGGCGGGTGCTCAGGATGAGTTGCTTCAGCTCATGGAGCGTGCCCAGATTCCTGCGGGCTGCACCTTGCTGGGCCTCTCAGCGCTGCCCTCCGACCATCCGCTGAACAAGGGTATGCTGGGAATGCATGGCAACTTGGGTCCCAACGTGATGACGAACCAGTGCGACGTGCTCATTGCTGTCGGCATGCGCTTCGACGACCGCGTGACGGGCAACCTGAAGACCTATGCGCGTCAGGCCAAGGTGATTCATTTCGACATCGACCCCTCGGAGCTGAGCAAGCTCGTGCATGCCGACTGCAAGGTGCTGGGCGACTGCAAGGAGACGCTGGCGGCGCTGCTGCCGCTCATCGACGAGGCGAAGCACCAGAGCTGGGTTGACGGCTTTGCGCCCTACGCCGAACGCGAATATAATAAGGTGATTGAGAAAGCCATTCACCCCACCGATGGTCCGCTGCTGATGGGCGAGGTGGTGCGTGCCGTGAGCGAAGCCTCGAAGCACGAGGCGGTGCTCGTGACCGACGTGGGTCAGAACCAGATGTTCGGTGCCCGCTATTTCCAATTCTCGAAGCCTCGCAGCATCGTCACCTCGGGCGGCTGCGGCACGATGGGCTTCGGCTTGCCTGCCGCCATCGGTGCCACCTTTGGCGCTCCCGACCGCACGGTGTGCCTGTTCGTGGGCGACGGTGGCCTGCAGATGACGATTCAGGAGCTGGGCACCATCATGGAACAGGGCTCGCCCGTGAAGATCATCCTTCTGAACAATAACTATTTAGGCAACGTCCGCCAGTGGCAGGCAATGTTCTGGAACCGCCGCTATTCGTTCACGCCGATGATGAACCCCGACTACGAGTTGATCGCCAAGGCCTACGGGATTCCTGCCCGCACGGTAGTTGATCGTGCTGACCTCGCTGCTGCCATCGCTGAAATGCTCTCGACGGACGGCCCTTATCTCCTGCAATGTGCCGTCAAGGAGGAGGACAATGTGCTTCCGATGACGCCTCCGGGAGCCAATGTCGATGAGATGTTACTGGAGGTTTAAGCCGATTGATTGAGGATATAAATAAAGCCCAGGTTTCGCGTTGAAACTTGGGCTTTTTGCTGGTGTTTAGAATCGGCCTCCTCCGCCTCCGAAGCCACCGCCGCCGCTGCGGTTGCCTCCTCCTCCTCCGAATCCGCCGCGATTGCCTCCGCCTTCGCTGCGGTTGCCGCGTGCTCCGCGTTCGCCTCCTTCGAGGCTTTCGCCTTCTTCGCGGTCGCGATTGCGGTTCACGTTACGTCCTCCGAAGAGGTTGAAGCGGTAGGTGAAGGAGAGCATGGCGTAGGAAACGATGCGCTCGCTGTCGGAGTCGGTACGCGAAGTGGCGCTGATGTTACGGTTGACCATATCGCGTTGCTGCAGGATGTCGTTCCAGCGGAGGGTGAGGATGGCCTGGCGCTGCTTGAGGAAGCTGTATGTGGCCTGGGCATTCCATATCCACTGGTTCGTGTTCATGATCTCGTCGGCATAGCCGCGGCGGCTGTTCTGGTTGATGTCGGTGGACAGGTTCAGTCCGAACCAGAAGTTCCAGTTGAGGCTGAGGCCGTAGGAGTAGTTGTAGTGGCTGAGGTCTGTGGCCGCCGTGTTGGTGGACGTTGATGCGTTGTAGCTGAAGTTGCCGTGGAGGTTCACTTCGAGGGTGTTCTTGTAGTAGGCGAATCCGTCCTCGGAGTCCTCGTCCTCGTAAATGCTGTGGCTGTCGAACTCGTCGCGGAAGGTGAAGCGTAGGCCTTCGTTGATGTTGTTGGACGTGGTGTTGATGCCCACTGTGGCGTGCTCCTGTGAACGATAGACGAATCCCTTGGCGAGGGTGTGGCTGTAGGATGTGCGGCTGTTGACGCGGAATCGCTGGTCCTTGAAGGCGGTGTTGAAGTTGAAGTTGGCGCCTGCGTTCCAGCTGCCGCTGATGTTCACGGGCATGGTGACACGTCCGCCCGTCACCTCGTTGTATTCCGTTCGAGACGTGGTGGCGTTCTGCGTCGTGCGGAAGTTGGCGTTGAGGTTGTAGCTGCGCTGTGCGTCGGGGATGGAGAGTCGCCATTCGGCACTGGCATTGTGGGTGAACGAGGGCTTCAGGTTGGGGTTACCCAGGCGTATGGCCAGGGGGTTGGCGTTGGAGAGGGTGTCGGGGATGAGGTCGGTGATGCCGGGCTGTCCGCTCTGCCCGCCATAGCGTGCTTCGACCTGATGCTGGCGGGTGAAACGATAGCGGAAGTTGAGCGTGGGTGACCAGTTGACGACGGTTCGCGAGAGGTCGTAGTGCTTCCAGCCTTTGTTGTAATCGACCTCGTTGACCTGCGGCTGCAGGTTGAAGCCGATGTTCAGGCGTGTCTTGGAATCGACGAGACGGTACTGCAGGCGTATGTCGTGGTTCTGGTAGTGGTTCTCAGTGTAGTTGCACTGTGCCGTGTCGGGCGTGGCCAGGTCGATGTGTCCGTCGTAGCCGTCGATGCCGAGGAAGTACTGGTCCACGAAGGGGTCGAAGATGCTGGCTACGGTGCGGTCGCGGTCGTTGAAGCGGTAGCTGTAGTTGTAGGAGAACTGCAGGAACTGGCCCGTGGCGATGGGTTCGGTGTAGGAGAAGCGTGCCGAGAGGTTGCGTCCTACGCTGCGCGAGTCGTCGTATTGTATCTTATGATAGACGCTGTCGCCGCCCGTCATGGCGAGGATCTGGTAGTAGTCGATCTGCGAGTAGCTGCTGCTGTTGCCGTCGTTGTTGTTCAAGCCTCCGTTGACGTTGAACGTGATGTTGCGCCCGGGCTTCTGCAGCCGTCGGTTGACCTGCAGGGAGAGGGATGCCGAGAGCGAGTTGCTGGCATTGCGGTTGGCGTTGAGGTTGTGGTTGACGGTGATGGCGCGCAGGGCGGGGGAGATTCCGACGGGAGAACCGTCGGATACACTGGCCGGGGAGATCGCGCTGAAGGCGCCCAGGGGGTCGTCGGTGACGGCGTAGGGGTTGTCGTTGAAGGTGGCCGATTCGCCTCGGCTGTGGCTGCGGTTGCCGTTGATGCCGAACTGTGGGCGCAGGAGGATGTTGGTCATCGTGTCGGGCTTCCATTCGATGCGCCAGTTGGTGTCGAAGGAGTTGCTGTGGCTGCCGTTGGAGTTGATGCGGTTGCTGTAGGCGGCGTTGCGGTTCTCGAAGTTCTGGCTGTTGCTCCAGCTCGATCCGGAGGCTTGGTTGAACCGTCCTGTGAGTCCACCGTTGAGTTCCAGCTTGTCCCACTCGAGGTTGAGGCTTGCCGCGACGTCCTGATTGGACTGCATGCCGTTGCCTCCCGTGTTGTTGGCATTGCCTACGACGCCGGCTTTCTGTCGGTCGAGGAATCGATAGACGTCGGCATGTGCGCTGTAGCGCTGTCGTGTGCCGTAGCCAGCCGTGGCGCGTCCGAACCATCCCCGCCGTTTGTCCTTCTTGATTTCGAGGTCGAGGACGGTCTGCTCCTCGCCGTCGTCGATGCCCGTGATGCGTGCCAGGTCGCTCTGCTTGTCGTAGGCTTTCACCTTTTCGACGATCTCGGCAGGAATGTTCTTGAGCACGGTCTGCTGGTTGCGCCCGAAGAACTCCTTGCCATCGACGAGGATCTGTCGCACCTCCTTGCCGTTGTGGGTTATCTTGCCGCTCTCGTCGATGACGATGCCGGGCAGCTTCTTGATGAGTTCCTCGACCATGGCGCCAGGCGGCAGTGAAAAGGCTGCGGCGTTGTACATGACGGTGTCATCGACGATGCTCATCTCGGGCAGCTTGCCCTCGACGACGGCCTCGGCCATGAGCGTGGCGTCTTCCTTCAAGAGGATGTCATTGACTTTCTTGTTGCCGCCCTTTCCCGCGAGGTTCAGTGCGAAGGACTGCGTCTTGAAGCCTACGAAGGACACCTTGAGCGTGTATTTGCCGACGGGAACGCCGGGAATCATGAACTGTCCGTTGTCGGTGGTCTGGCGCCCTGCCACCATCTTGCCTGTTGAGTCGTTGACGACGACGCTGGCTCCTGGGAGTCCTTTCAAGGTGGAACTCTCGTAAACCGTGCCGCGGACATTGAACCATTGTGCTAATGCTGTCGGGGAAAAAAGGAAGATGGCGACGAGCGCAACCGCCATCGCCATCAAGTGTGATCTCAAATTCATGTGTGTGTCGGGAAATGGGCTTGCATCTCTATGACATCCGACGGGCACGAAGGTTTAATCGACTTTTGAAAAATCTTATGCTTTCTCCCAAAAGCAAGACGGGCGAGGTGACGAGGAAGATGATGACCCAGTGCCTGACATCGAGGGGTTCGACGTTGAACATCTTGCCCCCCAGCTCGACGATGGCGATCTGCCCGAAGAAGATCAGGGCAGCGATGAACAGGAACTCCTTGCAGTTGCGAAGGTCGAAGGCGCTGTGGCCTGTGAGGAAGGCACGGGCATTGAAGAGGTTCCAGAACTGCAGCATCACGAAGGTGGTGAAGAAGAGGCTTTGGTCGTAGGGACTGATGTGGCCGTCGCGTTCGAAGTACCATAGCACGATGGTCATGACGACGAAGAACAGCCCTCCGGTCCAGAGGATGAACTGCCACATGGGCGTGGAAATGATGAACTTGCGTCGGTCACGAGGACGCTCGCGCATCACGGCTTCCGTGGGTGGCAGCGAGGCCAGGGCCATGGCGGCGAAGGTGTCCATGATGAGGTTGACCCACAGCATCTGCGTGACGGTCAGCGGCGCATCGGTGCCCATGAACGACCCTGCCAGGACGGTGAGGCATGCGCAGACGTTCACGGTCATCTGGAAGAGGATGAAGCGCTGGATGTTGCGATAGAGCGATCGTCCCCACATGACGGCGCGTCCGATGCTGGCGAAGGAGTTGTCGATGATGGTGATGTCGGACGCTTCCTTGGCCACGGCCGTGCCATCGCCCATCGAGAGCCCTACGTGGGCAGCGTGCAGGGCAGGGGCATCGTTGGTGCCATCGCCTGTCACCGCTACCACTTCGCCGCAGGCCTGGAGCGCCTGCACCAAGCGTTGCTTGTCCATCGGTCGTGCTCGGGCGATGATGACGATGTCCTTGGCACAGGCGCGCAGCTCGTCGTCGCTCATGGCAGCCACCTGGGGGCCGGTAACAACTGACTCTTGACCCTTGACTCTTGACTCTTGACTTTGACCCATCAGTCCTATCTGCCTGGCTATCTCGGCAGCTGTGGCGGGGGTGTCGCCAGTGACGATTTTCACGTCGATGCCGGCCGTGAGACACTCCTGCACGGCGGCTGGCACATCTTCGCGGACGGGGTCAGCAATGGCTACGAGCGCATCGAGGACGGGTGTGGCCTGGCCTTCGGCATGAGCCAGCGCCAACGTTCGCAGACCGCGCTGCTGCCATTCAAGAAGAAGGGAAGACTCCTCGGTGGAACTACACATTCCCATCACAATCTCAGGCGCGCCCTTAATATATAAGGTGTTGTCGACGCGTGTGGCCATATATTTGCGCTCGGTCGTGAAGGGGATTTCCTCTGTCACGTGAGCGGCGGCGCGGAGGGTGGTGTAATCTACGCCCTGGTCGCGCAGCCATAGCAGCAGGGCACCCTCGGTGGGGTTGCCAAGGACGTTGTCACCGTCGAGCGAGGCGGTGCTGTTGACAGCGATGTTGGTCGCGATGGAATCGCGACAGAAAGGACGGGACACCGCTTGCATCTCTGCCGCTTGCATCTCCGCCGCTTCCTCTGCTTTTTGCATCTCCGCTGTTTCCTCCGCTGTTTTCTCCGCTGCTTTCTCCGCCGCTTCCTCCACTGTTTTCATTTCCACCACGCGCATTTGGTTTTGTGTGAGCGTGCCTGTCTTGTCGGTGCAGATGACGGTGGCGGCGCCCATGGTCTCGCAGGCGTGCAGGCGTCGTACCAGGTTGTTGGTTTTCAGCATCCTGCGCATGGAGTAGGCGAGGGAGAGGGTGACGGCCATGGGGAGACCTTCAGGCACGGCCACGACGATGAGCGTCACGGCCAGCATCAGCGACTGCAGCAGATAGGCGAGGAAGGTGTAGGTGGAGACTTCAAAGTTGAACGTCGAAAGTTCCGTGCCCAAGGCCGCGAGGGTTGCGTCATCAGCTGTGACAAACCACATCACGATGCGTCCGAGGACCACGAGGGCTGCGATGGCATAGCTGGCGCGTGCGATGAGCTGTCCGAGGCGGTCGAGCTGTTCGTTGAGGGGTGTGCGCACGGAGTCGTCGATCTGCACCTCGGTGAAGACGTGCCCGGCCTCGGTGTGGTCGCCTACGGCTTCCACCTCCATGATTCCGTGGCCTTCGAGCAGCTTCGTGCCTCGCAGTACGTGATCGGTGGGGAAGGTGGCGTCGGCGTCCTGCTCGTCGGCGAGGGTGCTCTTGTGGCACACGGGTTCTCCGGTGAGGGTGGACTCATCGACCTGCATCTGTGTGGCTTCGATCAGGCGTCCGTCGGCTGGCACCTCGTCGCCTGTGGCAAGCAGGACGATGTCACCCACGACGATGTCAGCGCGTGGGATGGTCGTCTCGTGTCCGTCGCGAATCACGCGCACCGGCTCGCGGTCGTTCTGCTGGTTGAGGAGGCTGAATTCCTTGTCGGCCAGATGTTCGAACCAGAAGGCCAGGCACGTGGCCAGCAGTATCGCCACGACGATGCCCACAGGTTCGAAGAAGGCTGTAGCATCGGCGCCGAGGCCATAGTATTCGTACAGTGAGATGCCGATGGAGAGCACGGCAGCCACGAGGAGGATCATGATGAGCGGGTCGGTGAATTTCTCCGCCAGCTTGCGCCACCAGGGCGTACGCTCGCGAGGCGTCATGACATTGCTGCCATGCGCCTTGCGCGATGCCTCGACAGCCGCGGCTGTGAGGCCTTGCAATAGGATATCTTTTTTCATTTTGACAGGGCAAAAGTACGTCTTTTCGCTGTGAAAACAAAATTTAATGGTCTGAATTGCTTCAAAGTGACCCTTTTTTCTTATCTTTGTGCACGTTTTTCACCTATAATCGAATAATTGCATCATCATGATGAGGAAAATTCTTCTTGCAGGTCTGCTCGTGACAGCCGCCTGCACATCCGCCCAAGAGCTTCGCGTGAGTGCGTTCAGACATGTCGGCCCCCTGCCGCTCCAGAAGCCTGTCATCCTCGACACCACCGATGTCAACGGCCGCTCGTTCAAGGAGGACGAGTTGCTGGCCACGCCGCTCAGCCTGAGCCAAGTGCGCCACGGCCAGGCCTTCAGCGGTGTCGTGCTGCCCAAGGGTGCCGACGGCCGGCCGGCGCTGCACCTGGCCGCCTTCAACTTCACCAATACGGCTTTCACCAAAGCCACGTTCGTCGTCGCCGGTCTCAGCCACCACGAGCTGTACCTCGACGGCAAGAAGGTGCAGGGCGAGCGCGAGCTGCAGCCCGGCACGCACGAGGTCGTCATCAAAGCCCTCACCACCACCACCAGCTCCGATTCTCTGAACGTCAAGGTCGTGCCCACGGTCGAGGGTAGCATCGCGCTCGACGCCGACGGATCAAAACGCCTCTACACGATGAACGAGGTGTTGCACGCCCGCCGTTATCGCAGCGCATCGCTCTCGCCCGATGGCAAGTGGATGATCGTCACGACCGCGCAGACGCAGCCGGGCGGACAGACACACACACGGACCGAGGTGCGCGCGACGGCTACGGGACGCGTTGTGGACGAGCGCGATGGCGTGACATGGATGCCGCGCACCAACCTTTATTATTACACGCGCGAGCGCGACGGCCGCCGGCAGCTCGTGACCGTGGACCCCGCGACGAAGGCCGAGAGCGTCCTGGCCGACGACCTGCCTAAAGGCTATTTCACCATGACGCCCACCGAGGACCGCCTCATCTTCAGCATCACCGACGAAGGTCCCAAGGAGAATCCCGGCGTCTATGAGGTCATCCACCCCGACGACCGTCAGCCCGGTTGGCGCACGCGCTCGCATCTCGCTGTCTATGACCTCGCTACGGGCTTGCAGCAGCCGCTGACCTTCGGCCATTCGACCACCTATCTTACCGACGTGAGCCTCGACGGGTGCTACGCTCTGGTCATGACGAGCTTCAGCCGCCTGGGTCAGCGCCCCACGGAGCAGTCGTCGCTCTACCGCATCGACCTCTCGACGCTGGCTGTTGACACGCTCGTGGCGCGCGAAGGCTTCCTCGGCGCCTCATGCTTCTCGCCCGACGGCCGCCAGGTGCTGCTCGCGGGGTCGCCCGAAGCCTTCGCAGGCATCGGCAAGAACGTGCGCGAGGGACAGACACCCAGCATGATCGACACCCAGCTGTTCCTCATGGACATCAGCACGCGCAACATCAGACCGCTGACCAGGGACTTCAACCCCAATGTGTCGAGGTTCGTGTGGCATAGCGTAGATCGTCAGGTCTATTTCAGCGCCGAGGACAACGACAGCGTCAACCTCTTCCGCCTTGATCCCCAGACCGGCAGCATCGCACGCATCGCCCTGCCCGAGGAACTGGTGGAAGGCTTCAGCCTGGCCGCTGACGCCCCCGCGATGGTGCTCTACGCCCAAAGCGCCTCCAACAGCGACCGCCTCTATGCGCTTGACCTGAAGAAGGTGAAGGAGGACAAAAAACGTCCAATTGTAAATTGTCAAATTGTCCAATTACAAGATTTGAGCGCCGAAACGCTCAAGGACGTCGAGCTGGGCGCCTGCGAGCCCTACGTTTACACCAACGGGCGCGGCGAGCACATCTCATGCCGCTACTACCTGCCGCCTCATTTCGACGCCACGAAGCGCTATCCCATGATTGTCAACTACTACGGCGGCTGTTCGCCCACGAGCTGCAACTTCGAGAGCCGCTATCCCCAGCACGCCTACGCCGCCTTAGGCTACATCGTGCTCGTCGTGAATCCCCATGGCGCCACAGGCTTCGGACAGGAATGGTCGGCTGCACACGTGAACACCGCCGGTGAAGGCGTGGCTGAGGACATCATCGGAGCCGTACGAGCCTTCTGCCGCGAGCATACGTGGGTCAACGACAAGAAGATAGGATGCATCGGAGCCAGCTACGGCGGCTTCATGACGCAGTACCTGCAGACCAAAACCGACCTCTTCGCCGCCGCCATCAGCCACGCTGGCATCAGCGACCACACCAGCTACTGGGGCGAGGGCTACTGGGGCTACACCTACAGCGAGGTGTCGATGGCCAACAGTTATCCCTGGACGCGCAAGGACCTGTTCGTCGAGCAGAGCCCGCTCTTCAACGCCGACAAGATCCATACGCCCCTCCTCTTCCTCCACGGCGACGCAGACCATAACGTGCCTGTCGGCGAGAGCATTCAGATGTACACCGCCCTGAAGCTCCTCAACCGCCCCACAGCCATGGTGCTCGTCAAAGATCAGGACCACCACATCACCGACTACGAGAAGCGCCTGCGTTGGCAGAACACCATCTGGGCATGGTTCGCACGCTGGCTGCAGGACGATCCCACCTGGTGGCAATCGATGTACCCCGACAAAGAACTGTAGTCGCTCCACTATTTCGTTTAACGTTTAACGTTTATCGTTGAAAAGGCATGAATCGAAAGCATCTTTTGGTGGTTTTGTCGTTATGCCTGATGGTCAGCACGACAACCTCGGCTCAGCCCAAGAAGGGCGTGGTCATCAACCCCGTTGACCTGAGCTATCGTTTCCAGCCTAAGGACCAATTCCCGCCGCGCCGCGAAGGGTCAGACCCTGTGGCCGAATTCTTCAAAGGCTACTGCTACCTCTTTGCCTCTAAATCAAGCGGTTATTGGCGCTCGCGCGACATGGCTCATTGGGAATACATCCCAGCGCCCTCCATCGCCATCATCAACGACTATGCGCCCACGCTGCTCGTGCTGGGCGACGAGATGTATATGACCACCGGAAGCTACGCCAACCCCACGCGCATCTTCAAGACCAGCACGCCCGAGGACGGCGCGTCGTGGCAGGAGGTGGCGTGCAACATAGCCCGTCCGCATCAATACGACCCAGCCTTCTTCAAGGACGACGACGGCCGCGTATATTTCTATTGGGGCTGCTCCAACGTGACGCCCATCATGGGTGTGGAGGTTGACCCCACGGACGGATTCCGCATGAAGGGCGAGCCGCGCGAACTCATTCATCATCAGCCGGCAGAGCATGGCTGGGAGCAGTTCGGAGCCGACAACGAGACACGAGAGAACGGTTGGAATGAGGGCTCGGCCATGCTGAAGGTGGGCGGCAAATACTATCTGCAATACGCCAGCAACGGCACGGAGTTCCGACATTATAGCATCGGCTCTTATGTGAGTGACAACCCATTAGGACCGTTCACCTACATCGACGACAGTCCCTTCAGCATCAAACCCAACGGGTTCATCGGTTCTGCCGGACACGGCCACATCTTTGCCGACCCCCATGGCAACTATTGGCTGGTAGGAACCATGCTCGTGGGTCAGCGCCACATGTATGAGCGTCGCGTGGGACTGTTCCCTGTGACCATCGACGAACAGGGGCCTCATGCCTCGACGGCCATGACCACCTACCCCTGGCGATTGCCCAAGGGAAAAGTGAAAGATGTCAGGCAGCTGGAGCTCCACGAGCGCCTGCTGAGCAAGCACAAGACAGCGACAGCTTCCTCCTCGCTCGAAGGACATCAGCCCGACAAAGCCGTTGATAATCAGGTGGAGACATGGTGGGCAGCCACGACGGGCAACGTAGGAGAATGGCTTGCCGTGGACCTCGGAGCCGTCGAGGCGGTGGACTATGTACACGTCAACCTGGCCGACGAAGGTTTCCAAATTGTTGAGCCCTACGACAAGGTGGTGTATCGCTATGTGCTTGAGGGTTCGCGAGATGGAGAGAAATGGTTCGTGATAGCCGACGAGAGCCACAGCACCGAGGATGCGCCCCACAAGCTGATCACCTTGAAACGACGCACCAAGATGAGATATGTGCGCATCATCAACAAATGTGCGCTGCCAGGTAAGTTCTCCGTGATGGACCTTCGCATCTTCGGCAAGGACACGCGCCAGCCCTTGGCACCCGTCACAGGGCTGAAAGTCACGCGCGACACATCAGACCCGCGCCTGTTCACGTTCTCATGGAATGCCGTGGACGATGCCGACGGCTATATCCTGCGATGGGGGCGCGATGCACAGCATCTTACACATGCCGTGACAGTGGACAGCACCACCTATCATGCCCGCTATTTCAACCGCAACTCACGTTATGCGTTCACGGTTGAAGCCTATTGACAAAGAACGATAATCCCCACCTTATACAATCCCCGCCGCCAGCTCTCGAAGTCTGACAGCGGGGATTCCAATGTCAATTGTCAATTGTCAAATTGTAAATTGTCCAATTGTCCAATTGTTGCTAATAGGGGCTTCGAGTCTGGTTTGATTTGTTGATTGATGTGTGGGGCATTTTTCAAGCGAGCAGTCGCATTGCGCACTGCGGCTGGTCGCGCGGGCTTGAGCGTCTATTCGCATTCGCGACTGCGTCTATTCGCTCAGCGCCTTGCCGGTGACCACTCTCGCCTCTCCTTTGGAGAGGGGTCGGGGGTGAGGCTTCTCTTTCAACGCTGCAAAGGTACGACATTTCCATTGCGGTTTTCGAATGATTGGGCAAAAAAATGCAAAAAAAATGCACGACCGCTACAGCGTTACAGCGTTACAGTTCTCTCAACCCTATTTCTTAGCCAAAAAATATTTCTATATTTATATATATATAAATATAGAGTTTAATTTTGACCTTTTAGCAATCGTTTTGAGAACTGTAACGCTGTAACGCTGTAACGCCAAGAGCGGCAATCTGGCTGTACACCTCTTTTTTTTGACGGATGGTTCAAGAAATTCGGGGATTTTGTGCGAGGGTAAGGAAATAATGTGTAACTTTGCGGACGAAAACAAGAAATAATATTGAACATTCAAGTATTCCCTTTTTCACACTAATAGCCACGAATGGTTCCATATAATTGTCCATGAATTATTTATGACAGATTAATGTACCCATTTATGGACATTCGTGTAAAAATAGAAAACAAAGAATTTGATGACATATTAAAATTGATATTGACATGAAAACGAAAGGTTTATGGATGGCGCTCATGGCGCTGATGATGTGCTTCGTCTGCAACGAGGCTTACGCTTACGACATCAAAGTGGAGAATGCTGATGGCGTGACGATTTATTATAACTATATCAATGAAGGGACGGAGTTGGAGGTGACGGGTAATGGTTCTGACACCTATTCAGGCACCGTTGTGATTCCCGAGGAAGTGACCTTCATGAATGGGACGCGAAAGGTGACGACCATTGGATGGGGTGCGTTCTATAGTTGCAGCGGCCTGACCTCCGTGACCATCCCCAACAGCGTGACGAGCATTGGGAATGAGGCGTTCTATTATTGCAGCGGCCTGATCTCCGTGACCATCCCCAACAGCGTGACGAGCATTGGATACATTGCGTTCTATCATTGCACCGGCCTGACCTCCGTGACCATCCCCAACAGCGTGACGAGCATTGGGAACGGTGCGTTCTATGGTTGCAGCGGCCTGACCTCCGTGACCATCCCCAGCAGCGTGACGAGCATTGGAGGGAGTGCGTTCTATAAATGCAGCGGCCTGACTTCCGTGACCATCGGCAACAGCGTTACGAGCATTGGAAACTATGCGTTCTATGAATGCAGTGGCCTGACCTCAGTAACCATCCCCAACAGCGTGACGAGCATTGGAAAGAGTGCGTTCAGAGAGTGCAGCGGCCTGACCTCCGTGACCATCCCCAACAGCGTGACGAGCATTGGAGACGCTGCGTTCTATAATTGCAGCGGCCTTACCTCCATAACCATCCCCAACAGCGTGACGTTCATTGGAAACAGGGCGTTCGATATTTGCGATCTGGAATCTGTCATTTCGTTGATTGAAGAGCCGTTTGCTATTACGTGGAAAGCAAATATTGATAGAACTTTCAGCCTAAACACCTTCAATAATGCTACTCTCTATGTGCCTGCTGGCACCATAGATAAATATAAAGCGACAGAGGGCTGGAAGGATTTCGCTCATATCGAGGAAGGTGATGGAGGAGGCGGAGGCATAACGCCTGAAACGAAGGTGTGTGCGAAGCCGACGATACATTATCAGAACGGGCAGTTGTCGTTCAAATGTGCGACGGAGGGGGCTGAGTTTAAATATGATATTAAGGACAGCGACGTGACGTACGGCAGTGGCAGCACGGTTAACCTGAATGTCACCTATCACATCAGCGTCTATGCCACGCGCGAGGGTTACACCAACTCCGAAACAGCCACGGCAACCCTCTGCTGGATTGACGTTGAGCCGCAGAAGGAGGGGATCACGGGCGATGAGGATGCGGTGACGGAGGTGAAGGCGATGCCGGTGCTGATACAGAGCGGGGGCAGCGGGCTGACGATAGAAGGGGCCGAGGCAGGCACGCCCATCAGGGTCTATGACCTCAGCGGCAAGCTCATCGGCAACACCACAGCGGCTGAGGGTGCTACGAAGGTGAACGTGGCAGCGGCGGCAGAGAAGGTGGTTGTCGTGAAGGTGGGCGAGCGGAGTGTGAAGGTGAGGAGGTGAAGGCGAGATGGCGAGATGTCGAAATGGCGAGATGTCGAAATGACGAGATGGCGGGATGGCGAGATGACGGGATGACGAAATGACGAAAAGAAAAGGAAATAAAATCAATTTTAAAAAAAGAAATCGATGGAAATCAGGAAATTCGGATATTATTGGCTTGACACGTGGGTGATGGCTAACGTGATACAGCTGGCGACGCAGGATTTCTGCTTGCGCTTCCTGAATCAACGTAACGACCCTTGCGGACGTCAGTTTGACCAGATGACGCAGGCGGCGCGGTCGGCTCCAGCCAACATCGCTGAGGGCAATTCGCGCCATTCCACATCGCGGGAGACGGAGATGAAGCTGACGGATGTGGCGCGTGCGAGTCTGGCAGAACTCGCCAATGACTATCTGAATTGGATTATGTTGCACGGTCAGGCACCCTGGTCGATGGCGTCGCAGGAGTATAAGGCTGTCAACGCCATCCAGCTCGACCAGCCAATGTACAGGGACGATGTGCAGCATCTGAGCAGCCTGCATATCCTGTCGCAGAAACATAAGTTCGATGCGTGGCTCAGTGGCGACAACTCCCTCCTGGCTGCCAACTGCCTGCTGGTGCTCTGCAACCGCCTCATTCAGATGCTTCGCCGTCAGATAGAGCATCTGCTCGATGACTTCAAGGAGGAGGGCGGTTTCACAGAGGGACTCACTGCCGAGCGCCTCGCCCATCGCGCTGAGAAGAGCCGCCAAGCCGACGCTCCCACCTGTCCCGTCTGTGGCAAGCCCATGATCAAGCGGGTGGCGAAGAAAGGCATCAACTCAGGCAGGGAGTTCTGGAGCTGCAGCGGATACCCGGAGTGCAATGGGACGAGGAATATCATGTGATTTTCGAGGTTTCGGGATGGCGAGATGTCGAAATTTCGAAATGTCGAGATGTCGAGATGTCGGGATGTCGAAATGTCGAAATGTCGAGATATCGAGATGTCGAGATAACGAGATTTCGAAATGTCGAAATTGCGATGTGCTTCATTATGAGGCACATCTTTTTTTGTCAGAATTTTCTTTGAAAAAAGTGGGGAGGAAGTGGAGAGGGGCACAGATTGCTTTGACGCCCTTCGGCAGGGAAATCGTGTACAAATAAGGGAGAACGTCAGGCTGCCCAGATGTTTTTGGCTTCCAAAATACATATTTTTCATGCAAATATTTGGAGAAATCATGGGAATGGTGTAATTTTGCCGCCGAAAAATTCTTGGAATGGTGTCATTTGTCGTGAATGTAAATTCTAGGAATGGTGTCATTTGCCTCAAAATTGATCCATATGAAAAGAAAGATCTACAATCAGCTCCTTAAGTGGAAGCATGAAGAGAATGGGCGTGTGGCTGTCATGCTGGACGGTGCCAGACGTGTGGGTAAAAGCTACATCGTCGAGGACTTTGCGAAGCGTGAATACAAATCCTATATATTGATTGACTTTGCCCACGTTGAAGCAGACGTCAAGAGTTATTTCCTTGATTACAAGACGGATCTGGATTCGTTATTCATGCACCTGTCCATGTATTTCAGGGTTCAGCTGTTCCCCCGGAAATCCGTCATCATCTTTGATGAGGTAGAGTTTTTCCCTCAAGCGAGGGAGGCTATTAAGTACCTCGTGAAAGACGGACGCTATGATTATATTGAGACAGGCTCCCTCGTGAGCATCAATAAGAATGTCCAGGATATACTTATTCCATCGGAAGAGAGACGAATAAAGATGTATCCCATGGATTTTGAAGAGTTCCTATGGGCGATGGGCGATGACATGATGATGCCGTACATCAAGGAGTGTTACCAGAAGATGCAACCGCTGGGCCAGGCTCTTCATCGCAGGGCTATGGACTATTTCCGTCAGTATTTAATCGTGGGCGGAATGCCTCAGGCAGTAAGCAAATATGTCGAGACGAAAAGTTTTGAGCGCACGGACAGGGTGAAACGTGACATCCTGGAGTTGTATCGTGCCGACATCCGCAAATATGCCAAAGGCTTCGAAAGTAAGGTGGTACGTATCTTTGATACGTTGCCCGGACAGTTGCAGAAACACGAGAAGAAATTCCGGCTCTCGGCGTTGAAGCAGAATGCAAGGCTCAGACAGTACGAGAGCTCTTTCCAATGGCTGGAGGATGCCATGGTTGTCAACGTTTGCTATGCCGCTTCTGAACCGTCCGTTGGATTGAAACTGAAAGAGGATGATTCCACACTCAAATGCTATATGAGTGATACTGGCCTGTTGATTAGCCTCGCCTTTGACGAGAACACCATTGCCCATGAAGAATTGTTCCGCAAGCTGATGCTTGACAAGCTGGAAATCAATAAGGGTATGCTGGTCGAGAATATCGTCGCACAAATGCTGAAAGCCAGCGGTCACGAGCTGTATTTCTTCTCCAGCTATTCCAAAGAGAATGCCGAAGAGACGATGGAGATTGATTTTCTGATTCGAAAACCGACGATTTCAAGCAGGCACAACATTTCTCCTATTGAAGTGAAATCCGGTAAGAACTATACGACAACCTCCTTGGATAAGCTCAGAAGGAAATATGGCCAACAGCTGGCTGTGGCCTACATCATCCATTCAGGGGACTTGCAGCAGAAAGACAACATCATATTTCTGCCATTATATATGACGTCCCTGCTGTGATATATTCCTTACTGATCATCAAAAACATCAAAGCGCTTCATTGTGAGGCGCTTTTTTTGTGCGGCTCTTTTTGCCCGAAAATATTTGGAAAAAAATCCTTCAAAGATGTGGGAGGTTTGGTGGAAAGTTTGTATCTTTGCAGCCGAATCGCCTCACATGAAAAACATGCAACACGCCAGCGGACACGCAGGGCTGCATCCTCGTGGGCGAGAACCGATTGAAAGGTCAGGTGCTGGACTCACGACGCACGCTGAGCCTGCTCAAACGCAGGCTGGCACAGCGACCGGAAGGGGAAGCGATGTGGATAACGATTATTGATGATTGATGATTGATGATTGAAGAGCCCCGCTGTCAGACTTAGAGAACTGGCGGCGGGGCTTGTGTTATTCTTATTTTGTCTTCAGCCTCAGTATCGTGAGCGAGAAGGGTTGGACGGGGATGACGATGGTGCTGGAGGGCTCGTTGATGCGTACGGGATATTCCTCGGGCGAGACATTGAGCTGCGCGCGCATGGTGTTCTCGTCGGTGCCGCTCTCGGAGGCGAGGATGATGGCATGTCCCTGGGTGGCGGTGGCGCCGCCCAGCTTGATAGCGGTGGCCTGACGCTCGCGCGTGGGGTTCACGAGTTTGACAATCATCTCATTGGTCTTCTCGTCGAAGGTGGCGTTGGCATAGAGGCTCTGACGCTCGGGAAGGCTGATCTCGTGGATGAGTTGGCCGTCGAGGAAGCAGCGGGCAGAAGTGCCCTTGACCTGAATCTCGACATTATACCAGCGGCCGTCCTCGAGGTGACCCTGTGCTGCAGCAAGCGTGTTCTTGCCGCCGTCAGCCATGTGCTCAATGGCATGCTGACCATTGCCCCAGCCGCCGAGGTTCCACCACAGCAGGTTCTGGTCGTTCTCGGCCCCGAAGACGACGATGAAGCCCTCGTTGCCCTCGAGGCGACGACCTTGGACGCGGACGGTGTAGTTATCGGGCAGGACGGTGGTGTTGAGGATGACGGAGCCCTCGGCACGCTGGTTCTGCTGCTGCAGCACCCCATCACCGAATGCCCATTGGCTCTGGGTGCGACGGCGCGCATCAGCCTCGCCGCCGAACGTTTGCCACTGGCCGTTGTTGGATGTGAAATCGTCCTTTAAGATTACATTGCCTTCGCTGTCCACGACCTCGAGGTTGCGGAACTCAGCCTTGGTGCCCCAGGTGGTGAAGCCCACGTGGTGGCCGATGGTGGCGGCGAGCGTGTTGCCCGATACCTGCACGGGTACTACGCGCGTTCCTATATTATTAGCCATAAGCTTCTGGACGTGATAGGAGGGTGTGCCGAAGCTCTCGGCGGCGTTGAAGCGAATCATGGCAGGACGCCAGGCGGGGATGGGCTCGCTGAAGAAGATAGGGACGTAGCAACCGATGCCGAGGATGTCGGAGTGT